>Ga0351913_1029_pt1 | contig 57215 bp, 55 predicted proteins | sample TotcelHT113001M4_FD_206865 | JGI IMG/M metagenome (GOLD analysis project Ga0351913, IMG submission 206865) | Enriched cells from coal bed in the Powder River Basin, Montana, United States - Total cells T11 rep1 HSBNCT.T11.300.1.M4 ... | reverse complement strand
TAATCAACAGTATCCTGAATTTCATACCACTGATATGCTCCTGGTTTGCGTCCCGCCCATTCGCCACCTTTCCAGTCTTTTGGCCTTGGCATCAGCCTGTCTTTGAATTGAACCAGGTATTGCTTGATGGCTGGGTACTCATCTATATTCACACCATGCCGTGTAAAAATCAAGTACATCTCAGCAACCGGCAGCTGGTACCTTTTGATTTCCCTGCCCGCTAGGAATGGCCTGATCAGCTCCAAGCTTTTAGGGTTTTCAGCAATTAACGTCTCTCGTGTTTGACCATCAATTACAAATGCCTCATTGAGCCCGGTTTTGATTCCATAGTGAACTTCTGTGCCGACATAATCATCTAGAGCTAAGCCATTTTCGCAAAGTTTGTTGATTAATGCCTGAGTCCGTTCATCGGCCAGTGACCAGCCTTCGTCATCGAGGGCATTCTGGTTCACGCTGTAACGGTCCTCTCTGACGTATTCGCCAAGGTCCTGGAAGTCCAAGGTCTTTGCCTGGGTTACATCGAAACTCGTCTTGGGGGTACTCTTTGTAATGCGCATTATGCAGGGATAGGTAGTAGCTCCCTGGAATACTTGAAGATCTCCAAAGTCGATGATCTCCTCTATGCACTGTTCCTTAAGCCATTTGCGCATGGGCTGACCATAGTTGGCCCTCATCCACTTATTGGCCACGATGTAAGAGAAGAGGCCCGACGGTCGCAGAAGGGAGACGCCTTTCTCTATAAAGTAGGCGTAGAGGTCGGCCACGCCGTGATAAACCTGATAATGCTTCTGGAAATATCCTTTGAACTCGCCCAGGCCCTCCTGGCGTACATATGGTGGATTGCCTATCACCGCATCAAACCCGCCCCTCTCGAAGATCTCCGGGAACTCCGTTTTCCACTCGAAGGCGTTGATCCTCTGCACCTCTTCCGCACTCAGGTTCTTATGGTCATCATAATAATCGTAGCCTATAAGCGAGTTTCCGCACTTGATATTGCTGCCCAGATCCGGCAGCGCACGCTCTTTGAAGTAGCGCAGCAGGCTGCTGATGCTCTCCTGGGTCTCGCCCTCCAGGACCTTCAGCAAGAGCGAGAGCTTGGTCACCTCTACCGCCTGGGGGTCGATGTCCACCCCATAAATGTTGCTCTGCAAGATGCGCTTTCTCTCCGTGGTGGTCAGACGCCATTCGCTGCCGTTGGCCTTGAAGATGGGGAGAGATGCCTGGGCGGCGCGGGCGTGGATCTTTCTGGCCCGCCGGTCGGCTCGCTGCTCGGGCGCTGCCGGCATGAGCCGCAACACTTCGGGCGAGGCGACCGAGTTGTTTTTCTCCAGTATCGGGGCCAGGTTGGCCTTGTACCAGTCCATGTGCCAGTCCAGCAGAAACTGGTAGGCTCCGATGAGAAACGAGCCCGAGCCGCAGGCGGGATCGAGGATACGAAGCTGTGCCGCCTTTGCTGGGGTATTGCCTTGCAAGAGCTTACCCACGGTGTTCTTGACGATGTACTCCACGATGTAGGGAGGCGTGTAGTAGACTCCGCCCGCTTTTCGCACCTCGGGCTTGTCCTCCACTATCGCTTTGTGGCCTTCTTCCAGCCGGATGACCTTCCCCAAAAATTGCTCATAAACCTGGCCTAAAATCTCTGCCGGGATCTCGGAGAAGACATAAGGGCTGTCCGGGAAGTAGAGGTCCTGAATGATCTCTTTTAAAGTGGCATCATCGATGATTAACGCGGTCGTCAGGCTGTCGGGCGGCTCCATTCTCTCCCGCTCCTCCTGGAAGTGGAAGATGCCGGAATTGTAACGCTCGTCAGCCTCGGCAAAGAGCTTGAGCAGCCGGGCGTAGACCCCTTCCTCCTTGAGCAGTGCCTTGAGCCGTCCGTACTCCTCGATGGCCCGGTCCTCACAAATGCGCAAAAACAGGAGCCGGTCAATTGTCCTCTGCACGGAAAAGTTCAAATCCCGCTGGCTGAGGGCCGAATTTCGCAGGGCAAGGTTCCTGGCCAGGGCCTCGCGCCAGAGCGAGATCTCCTCCAGAAGGGCTGCGTCCACCCGCTTGATGCCGCGCTTTTCCGGTATTGATTCAATAAACCGTTCCAGTGATCCGCCCAGCACCGCTTCCTTAGAAAAGAGGGCAACAATCTCATCCCAGCGCTCCACGTACTGGTCGTACTGCAGGTAGAGAAGGCGGCCTTTGCCGGGCTTGTCCATCTTGCTGGGCTCTGCCCGGCAATCGTAAACCGCAAACTCCTCGAAGTCCGTGAGAATTGAGACGGCAAGGCTTGCCGACCAGGCGTATCTGCGCAATTGGAAAGCAGGATAAACACCCCCCTCGATGTTGATGGAAGGCTTCTTGGTCTCCACAAAGAACTTGCGGTTTTTTCCTATTCGAAAGCTGTAATCCGGATTCTTGATGCTCTCTTCCACCCGGATGGATTCTTCCAGCTTCACCTCTTTGCTGTCGCTCGATAGTCCCTGCCTGTTGTGCACATCCCAGCCCAATGCCGCAAAGAAGGGATTTACAAACTCATCCCTCAGCTCCGTCTCGTTGTACTGGCTGCAGCGATACTCGTTTATCCTGCGGCCAAAGCCTTCTACAAGCTCAACTATCTCACGTGGTGCAGACAATACTCCGATCTCCTCTTGCAACACTTCATAGAAAGAGGACAGGAAAAAGGTTTTGCCATGCAGAGCAAACGAAGACGCAAAAACCTAAATGGTGCAAAATGCAAAAGTGATTTAAAAAGTAAAGTTATTAATAATAAAAGAATAGATAGAAAAGCCTTACGGCATTCTATCATATCTTTATTATACGTTCACTGCGAGTATTTACTGCTTTTCTACTTTGTCAGCCTTGGGGCCTTTCTCGCCCTCAATGACCTCGAAGCTTACCTTGTCACCCTCATCGATAGTGACACCGGGCTTCAGGCCGGTTACGTGTACAAAATAGTCCTTACCATCGTCGCCTGCTATGAATCCAAAGCTCTTGACTCTGTTGAAAAACTTAACTGTTCCATTTACCATTTTTGATTCCTCTGATTGGGTTAGCATGGGTACCACGATCTTCCTGTACTTATAGTTTCTGGCTGATCGCTTGGGGCCACACCATTGGTCGCCCAGGAACAATCGTATGCTGTCGTATTTTAGGGAAATTCTTTTATAGAAGATCAAATACTGTGAACCTGAGAATTCGCAAATAAGCAATTACTGGAGGATTATCAAAATGGCAGGAATGGGCGGATCGCCAATTATCATTTTAAGGGACACCCGCAGAGAGTCGGGAAAAGATGCTATCTCGAATAACATCATGGCTGCCCGCGCCGTGGCCAATGCGGTGAGGAGCACCCTGGGCCCCAAAGGCATGGACAAATTGCTGGTGGACTCCATTGGAGACGTAACCATCACCAATGATGGCGTGACTATTTTAAAAGAGATGGATGTACAGCACCCCGCGGCTAAGATGCTTATCGAGGCCGCCAAAACCCAGGATAAGGAGGTAGGCGACGGCACCACCACCGTGGCCGTCCTGGCTGGCGAGCTGCTCAAGAAAGCCGAGGTCCTCTTAGACCAGAAGGTTCACCCCACCATGATTGTGCAGGGGTACAGAATGGCTGCGGAAAAGGCCGTGCAGATTGTGAAATCCATCTCCATTGATGCCTCGGAAACCGATCGCGCCCTCCTGGAGAGGATCGCCGAGACGGCCATGACCGGAAAGCTGGCTGAGTCCCCGGACAGCAAGATGGCCAGTTATGCCGTCGACCTGGTCCTCAACGCCATTGAGACCTACAACGGCAAGAAAAGCTTTGACATGGATCGGGTCAATGTGGAAAAGAAGGTCGGCGAGAGCACCCTGGATTCACAGATCATTGAAGGCATAGCGATCGATAAGGAGATCGTCCACCAGAACATGCCCCGCAAGGTTGTGAATGCCAAAATTGCACTTCTCTCTACGGCCATCGAATCCAAGGAAACCGAGACCAAGACCGAGCTGCAGATCACCTCCTCCACTCAGTTCCAGCAATTCATGGATCATGAGAAGCAGAGGATAAAAGAGGCTGCGGATAAAGTGATCGCAAGCGGCGCCACAGTTGTCTTCTGCCAGAAGGGCATTGACGATCTGGCCCAGCATCATCTGGCCAATGCCGGAATTCTGGCTCTGCGTCGCGTCATCAAGAAGGACATGGACAAGCTGGCCAAAGCCACGGGAGCTAACATCGTCACGGGCCTGGATGAGCTCGGCCCCGGCGATCTGGGCACAGCCGCACTGGTAGAGGAAAAGCGCCTGGGAAGCGGCATCATGACCTTTGTCACCGGCACCAAGAACCACTCGGCAACCCTTCTGCTGCGAGGCGGCACTCAGCAGGTCTTAAACGGCCTGGAGAGAGCTTTGGATGATGCCCTTCACGCCGTAGCCGATGTAGTGGAGGACGGCAAGATGGTCGCAGGTGGCGGAGCTCCTGAGATCGAGCTTTCCCTGCGCCTGCGGGAGTATGCATCCACTTTAAAGGGCCGCGAGCAACTGGCAGTCACCAAGTTCGCCGAGGCCATGGAGATCGTGCCCAAGACCCTGGCAGAGAACGCCGGCTTTGATGCCATCGACAAGGCTATCGAACTGAAGAACAAGCACGAGACGAACAAGAACATGGGCCTTAACGCCTACACCGGCGATATCCAGGACATGCTGAAACTGGGTGTTGTCGAGCCTCTACGCGTCAAGATTCAGGCCATTTTGTCGGCAACCGATGCCGCCTGCCTAATCCTGCGCATCGATGATGTTCTTGCTTCAACCAAGACGCCGCCACCGCGTGGTGCAGGTGGAATGCCACCAGGAATGGGAGGCATGGGCGGAATGGGTGGTATGGGAATGCCGCCAGGCATGGGTGGAATGGGTGGCATGCCGCCAGGGATGTTCTAGGCCGATGGCCAGAGATCCCTTTTATTAATTTATTCATATTAGTAACTTATCTCTTTATTCTATTCGTTGTATTTTTACATATATCAGAAATTAATACTGAAAATAATATATGCATATCGATTACACAATATTTATATAACTTGCAAGAGAGATAATTCTAAGGTCGATGGGAATGGAGGGGTACTTGACATGGCTGATCTTTCTAGCGTTGGCGATATTCTCAGTATGCATCATCCAGCTCCAGGAAGGCAGGAGCCGGAGACTGCAAGAAGACTGCCGGCAATTGCAGCAAAACCTGCAGCTCTGGCAGGATAAACTGCGGAATAAGGAGAGCCACATTGATCATCTCCAGCGCGATTTTGCCCAATTGCTCAAGTGGAAAGAACGCGCCTCTGAACTGGAAGAGGAGCTTAAGAGAGTCAAACAGACGCCGAATTATGCCTCCGCCCAAAGGCTGCAGTTCTTGGAAGATTACATTGCAAACTCTCAAAAAAATCCGCACGTTATTTTCCTGGGCACCTTCTCTTCCCTGGGACGGCATGCATTCGAGGACGAACTGCGCCGCATGCTGGAGAATGCCAAATTCGAGATAGTAATAGTGTCACCCTGGATAAAAAGGCAGACCTGGAACAGGATGAACGGGCCGCTACGAAAGTTCTCCCGAGGGGGAGGAAAGCTGAGGGTATTCATGCGAGGAAGCGAGTCGGACTACTCTTTGGGCCTGAGTGACAATTTGCAGGAGGAGATCTCTGACCTGGGTGGGGAGGTTGTGCTGGTAGCAAAGCTTCATGCCAAGATCTACATGGTGGACCGAAGGGAAGCGATCGTCACTTCTGCCAACCTTACCAAAGGCGGCACCGAGGCCAACTACGAGGGCGGAATCTGGGTGAACGATCCGGCTGTGTTGCACGAAATATGCGAGTTTGTAGAGGACATCTATCAGATCGGAGCAAGATGATTGCCATAGAGACTAAAAATATTTGATAATAAAATGTATCTATTGGACTTTCGACATCTTCTCCCTCCAGGCCCTCGCCAGGCTCCCGGCATGCTCGGAAGGCCTGACATCGATGCTTCCTCCCTGGAAGCTGCCTCCGATCTCACCCATCTTCTCCTCCATCCAGCCTTCGATCTCCAGGTAGCTGGATTTCAGGGCGTCCAGAATCTCCTGATCGGCCTTCCAAAGGCCTCTCGAACTAGCCTCCAGGAGCCTTCTTCCCATCTCTTCCATGGCCCAGGGATTGTTCTCCTGGAAGAACTTGCGGTTCTCTTCATCCAGGATGAAGGTCCTGGCGATGTCGTCGAATATCCAGTCGTCCACTTCCTCTGTGGTCGCTTCCCAGCCATAGACCCGGCCCACCCGCTTGGAGATGTCGCCTGCGCCCTTGTAGCCGTGCCGCTTCATGCCTTCGATCCATTTGGGATTGAGCAGACGGGTACGAACCACACGGCGCACCTCCTCTGCCAGGGTTCTGATATCAGCATTCTCCCTGTCCCTGGTATCTCCGTAATAGGTTGAGATCTCATGGCCCGATAGCTCACGTGCGGCATTGGTCAGGCCGCCATAAGTGCCGAAGTAGCAGCAGCAGCCCAATAGGTCGTATTCGTCAGTAACGGTCTTGTTGAAGGTCAGGTCCACGCTCTTAAGCTGTGCTGCAAGCGCCTTTGGGGCCTCTTGTCCGAAGACGTCCTTGCCGTAGGCATAACTGTTCCATTGCATGAAGACATCCGTCAGATCCTTCTCCTCTTTCCAGGCGCTGGCATAGACGGCCAGGTTCACCCCGTTGCCGTAAGTTCCAGGTCGACTGGCAAAGATGCGAGCGGGGCTGCTGCCCTGCAAGGAGTGCTTGCGGATAAAGTTCATCTCCTCCGGCTCGTCCAGGGCGGCCACCTCTTGGATGGCAGAGTCGAGAAGCTCAATGCAGTTGTAGAAGCAGTCCCTGGTGATGCCGCTCACCCGCACCGTAATATCAATTCTGGGCCGGCCAAGCTCCGCCAGGCTCAGCACTTTGTAGCCTGTCACCCGCCCGCCCTTCCAGACCGGCTCCACTCCCAGGAGAAAGAGCATCTGGGCAAACTGCTCTCCCTCCGCCCACATGATATCGCTGGCCATCCAGTACATGGCCACGTTCTCGGGAATCCTGTCCTTTTCTTCCTGGTACTTGGTGATGAGAAGGTGGGCGAGCTTCCTGCCCACACGCCAGGCGGCAATGCTCGGCACCGTGGCAGGATCTAAAGAGTAAAAGTTTCTGCCCGTGGGCAACACATCCGGCTTTCCTCGCGTGATCAGGCCGGAAGGGCCCGGCTCGATGAATCCGCCTTGCATGCCATGCAGCAGGCTCTCCATCTCCTGCGAGGCCTCAATTCTTCGGGAGAGGTCCAGGACCTTTTCCTGCAAGAGGGAGATGGCCACAGAGTCCCGGTTCTTGAGAAGACCGCCCAGGATGCGTGCCGATGGATCCGTATCCCCGGCCAGAAATGCGATGATGAACTGTCTGGCTAAAGCCTCTTGCTCTTTTTCTGCAATAGGCCGGTCCATAAGCCCGGAGAGGAATTTTTTCATCTCCGAATCGAAGCGCAAAATGGCATAGATCAGATCGATGCGCTTCTCTCCTTCTGGCGCCTCTCCGAAGATATGCATGCCGTCCGGAATTTGCGTAGTGTAGATCTCCGATATCCTGTCGTGCGCCTTTTCCAATATGCTCTCGAAGGATGCGCCTGACTGCATGAGTGCATCCAGCAACAATTCCTCGGCTAAATTGGTCTTCTTGAGCAGATCGATGATAACATGCTCTAAAGCGTGCGCCCGGCCCCTCTCCGAGATTTTGCTCTGCTTATAGGAGGCGATGGCATCCTCCAGCTCTTTCAGGTCCCCATAGACCTCAGAGACGGTCATGGTCGTTTGCATGTGATCCACAATCACCGCGTAGCTTCTCCTCTTGGCTATAGCCCCCTCCGGCGGATTATCGGAGTTGTAGATGTAAAGATAGGGCACATCTCCCACGGCTATATCGGGAAAGCAGCCAGAAGAAAGCGCCACCGACTTGCCGGGCAGAAATTCCATATTTCCGTGCGTTCCCACATGAATCATGACATCAGCCCCAAAGCTCTCCTCTATCCAGTGATAGGTGGCGAGATACTGATGGGGCGGAGGGACCTGAGGGTCATGCAGAATGCGGCAGACCTGACCGTCGCAGCGCGCACCGGCGCAGCCTCTCTTGGGCTGGACGCAGACGATGGCATTTCCATAGGCAACTCCGGTTATCACCATCTTGCCCTCAAAGACCATAGAAGGAGGCACGCCATCCTTTTCCACTCCAGGCGCCTCTCCCCAGGCATCGCATACCTTCTTTTGCGCTTCCTTGGGCAAAGTGATAAACCAGGCTTGGTAGTCCTCTTTCTCCACCATGGCAAGAGCTCCGCCCTTGCTTACGATCTCCTCCACCGCCGTCCAGCGAAACTCAGAGATGGCTTTTCTCTCCATGATGGCGGCAATAAGCTCTTTTCCGCTCTCGGGAGGCTTTTCAATGCAGTAGCCTGCCTCTTTCATGCTGGCCAGGATGCGGGCCACGCTCTCCAAAGTGTCCAGATGAGCGCCCGAGCCCACTGTGGCCTCAGCCGAGGCGCAGGGATTGTTGTGCAGAATGAAGGCCACCTTCCTCTGGGATGGCGGTTTATTTTTCAGTGCTATCCACCTTTTGACACGCCGTGCGACCTTCTGTATGCGATCAATAACGGCCTGGTGACGCTCGTACTCAGTTCCGGCAATCTCATCTCTCGCCGAGACTCCGGCCAAGATGGGCTCAATGAGGCCCTCAAACTCGGGGAGGGCCACCGTCCAGCCTACCTCGGAGCTGGAAAGGCCGTGCACATCCTCTCGCCACTCTTCTTCCCTCTTATGATAAACAGTGAGGGGGTGGAAAACCGGCAGGTCCAGTCGCTTCAGTGCCTGGACGGACTGCTCTACGCCCCCCACATGAAAAATAGACTGCAAATTGATGACGCCGTCCACTCTTCCCAGAAAGTACTCTTCTACTACCTCGCCGCTGGATTTGGCACCCAGATCCCGGTCTCCCATGCCAAAGCAAAATGCAGGAAGGACATCGACATCCTTTTCCAGCTCCCGGATGAGGCTGTCAACTATGCAAAGGTCGCCATTGGACCAGTAGGTGCGAAAGAAGAGTATGCCCACGCAGTGCTCATGACGTCTGCCGCGCCACTCCAGATAGTCGGCTGCTGTAGAAAAAGCCTCACTGGAATCGGGATGGTAGAGGCCCTGCCAGAGTCTTTCCTGAGGAGGCTCATAGTTAAAGTCGTATCCAAGAACCTCTTTTCCGATGTAGCGAATCATATTAGCCGCATTTTCCTCTCCTCCGTAGAGCACATAGGCGTTGGCCGTGGAGACGATCTTGCCGGAAACAGTGGAAAAAGACCACAGGGCCGGATCAAGGCCGAAGGAGATGACGGGAATCTTCCGGTCGATCCTCTCCACAACGCGATCGAAGAGCGGGTCCTGTCGAGAGGGATGCAGGAGGATAGCCTGGGCGGCGTTCAGAGAATTGATGCACTCTTGCAGATTATCATCATTAAGCTCAGAGATGGCCCAAACCTGCAGATGGATGCTCGTATCCCTAGCCGCCTGCAGAAGCAGAGCTACATCGCTGGCCCAGCAAAAGGCCGCTAATCGCACGCCAATCCCCCGCTAAGCGAACGCAGGGGAACGATGTAGGGCCTGCCAAGAGCGTTCAGGACCATGGACTCTATGCCGTAAACCCGGCTGATGTTGGCCTCGCTGAGAAGGGCCTGCGGCTCGCCTGCGGCATAGACCTTGCCGTCCTTTAGCATGACCAGCTTGTCCGAGAACCGGGAGGCCAAATTGAGATCGTGAATGGCCATGACCGCAGATATGTTCTTTTCCTTGACCAGGCTGCTTACGGTCTCCATTACCTCCAGTTGATGGAGCATATCCAGGTTGGAGGTCGGCTCGTCAAGCAGGAGCACTGCCGGCTCCTGGGCCAGGGCGCGGGCGATGAGCACCTTCTGCTTCTGGCCTCCGGAAAGCTGAGAAAAGTCGCGCATGGCCAGATCTTCCAGGTGCAGCCTCTCTAAAACCTCAGCCACCTTATCAAGGTCGGAGTCTGTGACCCTCCAGCCTATGTACGGCCTTCGGCCCATGAGAACGGTATCAAAGACCGTGGTGGCCAGAGGGGTAGAGCTGGACTGGGGCACATAGCCTATCTGCCTGGCCACATCCTGGCGGCTCATTCTCTCCAGTTCCAGGCCATCCAGGAGTATGCTGCCCCTGGGCTTGAGAATGCGATCGATGCACTTGATGAGCGTGGTCTTTCCCGAGCCGTTTGGCCCAACCAGGCTCAAGATCTCTGAGTTCTCGATAACGAGATTGAGATCATCGAGGATCTTGTGACTGTTGTAGCTGAATGTGAGGTCCTTGATGGTGATATTTACCAATTGACTTCCTCCTGAAAATGCCCGTCATCACTAGCGATTGGGGCGTGTCTCAAATTATCCGCAGCCGAATCACTATTTTTCTTTTTTCATCTAAGTTAATATGTATTCCTTTTTCATGCTATTATTTATCAATAATCTAACTAGAAGATGAATGTAGTATTTAATAAATCCTTCTATTAGCAGTTGTTTTTATTACTAATATTTATTAAAAACTTTATTCTTAATACTATTAGAATAAGATTTATTACTATATATGACGACATTCGGGTTGTGGGCGAGTAGTGCAAAGGCCTCCTTTACCATATCGCTCTTGCAGCGCTCACTTGCAAAAGTGAAATGAAAAGGGATGAATGATGTGCCCTGGCCAATCTGCCATTGGCCGCCCTGGGTTTTGCGGCTTACGGTCGGGGCGCTTCTCTTCTGCAGATGCTTTGCTCTTCACCAGAATTCTTTCTTTCGCCTCATGAACAGATAGACAAAGAACGGCACTCCCAGGAAGGCGGTCATAATCCCGACGGGCAGGATCACCGGGGCCAGGATGGTTCGCGCTGCCGTATCGGCCGCTAGCAAAAGCAGTCCGCCCACCAGGGCTGAGGCCGGCAGCAAGAACCTGTGATCTCCGCCGATGACCATGCGCGTGATGTGAGGCGAGACCAGGCCGATGAAACCGATTGTCCCTGTAAAGCAGATCACGCTCGCCGTAATGAGAGACACTGCCATCATGCAGATGACCCGCGTCTTTTCCACGTTCACTCCCAGGCTGGTGGCCGTCTCGTCCCCTGCGCCCAGGGCATTGATGTCCCAGGATTTGAGCAAGAGATAGGGAAAACAGATAGCGATGACAGCAGATACAATCCAGACCTTATCCCAGGACGACCTGCCCATGGAACCCATCATCCAGAAGACCACCTCTTGCACCTGCTCAGCGTGGCCGACGTACTGCAAAAAGGACGTCATGGCCTGGAAGAGGTACATGATGGCGATGCCGGCCAGAATCATAGTCTCGGGAGTGATGCCCTTGTACTTGGCCAGGCCATAGACAGTCATGGATGCGAGCAGGGTGAAGACAAAGGCATTGCCAATGATCAGCCACTCGCCTCCCACAAAGCCGGCTCCCAAGACTATGGCAAGAGCTGCCCCAAAGCTGGCCGCAGAGGAGATGCCCAATGTGAAGGGGCTGGCTAAGGGATTCTTGAGGATGCCCTGCATCACGGCACCTGCAATAGCCAGGCCCATGCCCGCTACGATTGACAGAAGAATGCGGTGCAGCCGCAGTCCCCAAACGATCGTGTCCGCAAACCAGGAAGTTTGAAAGCTGCCCGGAAAGAACCTGGCTAAAATGGCAGAATAGACATCCAGGACGCTGATATTGGCAGAACCCAAAGTCGCAGCCACTCCTGCCAGGAGAACGATTCCCATCACGAGGAGGATGAGAAAGAGCATCTTTCTGCCCACGAACTGCTGGTACTTCTCCCTCAGCAAGACATTTTTGGCTGAAATTCCTGTGGACATCTCATTTTGCAATTTAAGTCATTATTGATAAGCATTTTGGATTAGGTATTACTTAATCATAAATTTCTTATCAGGCATATTCAATTTCAAAAAAAAGGATTACTTTCAGATTAGCTCGCACTCGCAAGCTCCGGGTAGACGAAGGTCCGTCCTTCTGGATACTTGATGCCCAGGAGATCAAGATACTCCTTATAAACACCAGAGGGATCAAGATCCACGTCGGGGTGCAGCAGCTTGGCCATGAAGGCCGTTCCAGCTACGCTGCCCGGTCCATAGAGCATCTTACGGTAGACGATCCAGACATTATCCTTCTTGATGGCTGGAACAGCATTTCCTCCGGTGCGGCTCATAATCTCATCGCGAACCTGCTGCGCAGCAATTGTATTACTGGAAGGAAAAGCTCCCCAACCCAGAATGTCGTCCGACTTGACCTGCACGATGATTTCCGGATTCTTGCTGATCACCGTCTCCCAGCTGGTAGTAATGGCCTCATCCGAGGAAGATCCAAAGATATTCAGTCCTCCGGCAAGCCTGATGCTCTTGTCGATATCTGAGCTCCCGCCATTGGTCTTCAGCTCTCCCAGTCCCTTGGGCTGCGTGCTTTCAAAATAGACCCTGGGAATGCTCTTGCCCTCGACGGCACTGGCAATTGCCTCCTTCTGGGAGTTCTTCCAGGTAATATACTCCTGGGCTTTATCCTCTTTGCCCAGAATCTTGCCCAATTGGATGATCTCCTCATCTATGCTCTCACCCTTGTAGAAGCTAAAACCTGCAACAGCGATGCCCTTGAAGGGTGCCAGACCCTCGGCCACAGCGTCCACACCATAAGACTTTCCCCCCATTTTGCCAGAAGGATAGCCTAATACCAGGATATTGGGCGTTATGATATCCTCATTTCCCTTGGCGATCTGGGCTATGACCTCATAATCAGGCGCACTCCATTTGCCCACTAGTGCCTTATTTTTGAGATTCGGAAAATACCAGCTATACTTTTGGACTGTATCGGTAACGCCGACGATCATGTCCTCCGCACCCATAAGTTCGACTGCTTCTGCAGCATCGGTGCTCAGTACGATAATCCTCTCCACCGGCATTTGCAGGGTGACCTCTCTGCCTGCGGAGTCATTGATGGTCAATGGATACTCTGCCGCCCCGCATGGGCTGCAGAAGAGCAATGCCACCAATGGTAGAATCAGCAAAGCTGAAACTGACTGTATCTTCATATCAATTCCTCCCATTATTCTTAATTGTTAGAACAATTCTAATATAAGTCCCTTTTGTTAATAAATTTATTAGCTTTATTGTTATGAAATTTGTACCTTCCACCAGGACTTATGATCTGCGCCAGCGTTCTGGGATTTGTGATGATCGCAATGGAGCCGAAGAGATCCCAAAAGGCGCTGGAGCTGTAGGTTAGAGAGGAGAGCCCGAGAATCTTCGAAGGACGCGCAAAAGACTGAATAAATCACTATGAATTGTGCTCGATAGCCGCCTGCAGCTCCACCATGTTGATCGGTTTGGCTAGAAAACCATCTCCGCCCCCATTCATGCAGGTCTCTTTGCAATAAGCGCAGGCGGTGACGAAAACTATTCTCGGACCCTGTGGCCAGCGTTTCCTGATGATTCTGGTAGCTTCTATTCCATCCATTTCAGGCATCTGGATGTCCATAAGCACCAGATCGTAGGAGCGATATTCAAGGGCTGCTAAAACTTCATAGCCGTTGACTGCTAGGTCGGCATCATGGCCCAGCTTCCTGAGCATCAGCAAGGTGATCATCTGATTCGTAGGGTCGTCCTCAGCCAGGAGAATGCTCAAAGAACCATTATGCTGTGCCCCTTCCTCAGAAACCCGACATGCTCCGGCCCCAGATGCCATATCCAATCTCCATTTTTCTAGAGATAGGTATTATTTAGTAATAAACTTTTTGGTTAAGGTAGCAAAAAACGTGGAAGTTAATATATTGCTTCATTAGCAGACTTGCTGAAGCTTTTGAACCTCAGAAAAAGGAAAAGCAGAAATACTGGCCTTTATCGGACTGAAGTTTCAGGCCGCCTGGAGCACCAGCTGCTTATTGTGGCTCAGCACCTCTGCCATGGTATCCGCTCCCGGCACCGAGCCTGGGAAGTTGGTGAAGATGACGCGCTTGGCATTGATGCCCCTGTCCTTTAGAGCCTCCTCTATGCCCTTGGCCAGCTCACCCGACTGCATATTCTCGATGACGTAGGTGACGTTTTGGTATTTGCTGGGGTTGGCGTTGATGTCGTCCACTACCTTGGCCGCCGTCTTGGTTCCATTCATGGCAAACTCGGGGGCGAAGAAATTAACCACATTCATGCCCAGCCATTTCTGCACGGGATCTTTTTGCCAGAGCATAACTATGACCTGGGTCTGATTGAGCTGCTTTTTCTCGGCCGGAGTGGGCTCTATGGCATCAAAACCTTTCACGTAGTCATTGTAGCGCTGCTCGTAGTAGGTTTTGTTGGCCGGGTCTTTGTTTGCCAGCCATCCCTCTACCTCGCCGGCCAGCAGCTTGGAGTTGGTTGGCGTGTTCCATCCGCGAGACGGGTTGGAAATGGTATTCCATCCAAAAGCGCCGTAGTTGTTAGCCTTCATAAAATCATTAACTGCAGGCATGTTATATTTTTGGTCGTTGCTGTCGTTGTATGCCATGAACATATTAGCGTTCTTGATGAAGTCCATATTGAGCTGGATGCGGCTCGGAATGATGTCGGTCTGCAGGTGCGGGCATAGGGTCGGATCGGCGATGGAAATGGCCTCCACCCTATCGCCGCCGATGTAGTTTGCCGGATCCATCAATACACTGGTGGTGCATACGATCTTAAGCGTTGGCGATGACGTTTGCGCACAAGCAGGAACGATCAAAAAGATCGCCAGCAGCAGTATGGCTACGCTGGATGATTGAATTTTCATAAGTTGCAATTAGTAATACTAAATATTTAAGTATTACTACTAAATGATAAACCACTACGATTAATCGCTTTTATTATTATTTTATTTCTTCCCGTAAGAAACTTGTAAGACGGTTTGATTGTCTCTTTGTTGCCTGATATGCTGGGGTGCCGCGCGCGGTGAAACGCGCGTGGTGGCTGTGCGCCCTCAACGCCGGGCAGGCTTGGAAATAGGGATATTGAAGCAGTTAAAGGGGCCTGCTTGTTTTCTGATCGTGATTTGGTCGTCGCTTAATGCCTGCAATCATGGGTTCTTCGTCCCCAACGTGGCTTCGCACGAGATCCAGATGAGAGAAGGACAATTCTTGCCACTTCAATTACCTTCACTTGACCAGGAACGACCTCTCTACGTCTCCGGCCATCTTCCGGGCGATTTCTACCGGGATTCCCATGGCCAAGCAGTTTTCGGGCAGCCAACCCCTGGCAGAAGGATCGGTTGGACCGAGGTGTATTCGGGCTGAGCCGGCATTTCCAGCCATGCCCGCCGGATAGGTAACCAGGGTAGCGCATGCCGAGCCCCAAGGAACTGATATTAAGTTAAAAACGTCATGGCTGCTGAAATGGGCCAGTGCACACAAATCCCGGATCTGCTCGCCACCGGCAAAACATATTATGCATTTTACGCCAGGATCCTCCTGCAAATCATCGCAGCGCCTCATCACCACATACCTGCCCAGGGGCTTGATCTCTCCTACTGCCTTGTAGGTCTCGCATGCGATATTTTCGTTCTCTTTCAAATGCTTTCCAGCCTGCTTTGTGGCCTCAGATCCTGTGGACATCAGGCCCGGCAACCGGGGATCAAATTCTTTGTAACCAAACCACGCCGGCCCCCCCAAGCAGCGGCAGAAGATTTGGCTGGGCTCATCTCCGGCATAAATTGGACCCTTAACCCTCCCATCGGCCATCTGAAATATATTGAAGGCAAGGCAGTCGCTGAGCAAAGATGACGAAACGGCATTTTCCGGTATATGATCAGAACCGTACACGCATACCGGCCTCGTCTTCATGTTCACGGCATTAGCCAGTACGGCTCCGATTTGCCTGATTGACAATCGGTCTTTGATTATTACCACCACCTAGAGCTTCAATAATTAATGCATTTTTGTATTTATCCTTCTTTTAAAGGACAGCATTACGGACAACGCAAAGACCCCCGTGAGCAGCAGGGCCACCAGGGGCGCTACGGGCAACGTAAACTCGAAGCCCGCCCAGACGCCAAAGGCGCTTACGAGAAGGGCTACAATCGGCGCTACTATGAACATGCTCCTCACATTAAAGCAGAATTGACCTGCAATAGACGCGGGAGTCACCAGCAGGACGAATATCAATAGGCCGCCCACTATGTTGAGGCTGAGCGCCACGGAGAGGGCGATGATGAATAATAGTATATAATACACGAGCTTGACGCGAACTCCGGCAGCCTCGGCGATCTTCATGTTGAACATGATGGCCGAGATCTCCTTGTAGAATGCCAGAACAAAGATGATGGTTAGGCAGCAGACCGCAGCCAGGGCGTAAATCTCCTCCCGGTAAAGCGAGACAACGTCTCCAAAGAGCAGGGCGCTCGCCGAAAGCCCTTTGCCCATGTATTCCATGTATGAGATTAAAAAGATCGCCACGGCCATGGACAGGGCGAAGAGAACGCCTAAAGTCGCATCGACAGCCATCTTGGCTTTGTCGCTCACAGGGCCAATAAGAGCCGCCACTGCCATGCTGAAGGAAATGGCCGCCATTTGGACATTTACTCCCAGGAACATGCCCATGGCCGCCCCGGCAAAAGCGGCATGCGACATGGTAAAGCCGATGGAGGAGAGGCTCATTCTGGAGATGATAACCCCGAGGATGCTGCAGGCAGTTGCGGCAAAGATCATGGCCTCCAGGGCATGGCAGACTACGTTATTTTCTATCAGCCACTCGAGCATTTTCCAGAAACCCCGCACTCTTTTCTGATGATGTCTTCCACGTCTTCCGCCCTGCAATTCATGTCGTATGTGATCTTGCCCTGGTTCATAACCACCAGGTGGATGGGAATATCGGGAAGACCGTCGAAAGCATGGGCCACCATGAGGATGGGAACTCCCGTTCTCACCATTCTCTTGAATACGCCCTGCAAGTACTCTCTGGCATGAAAATCGAGATTGCTGAAGGGCTCGTCCAGCATCATAACCTCCGGCTCCTTGGCGATGTTGTGGGCGATCATAGCTTTTTGCTGCTGGCCGCCGCTGCACGTGCCGATGGTCTTATGGGCCAGGTCCTCGATTCCGACGAGAGAAATGGCCCTCTGGGCGGCATCATAGTCCTCTCTCGCGGGCCGGTTCATCAGCCCCAAACGGCCAAAGCGTCCCATCATCACCACCTGCTCTACGGTGAAGGGCGTGAAGGGATCGAAATAGAAATTCTGTATGACATAGCCCACCCTCCGTCGCACCTCGTCGGCCTGGGAAGAGACATTCAGGCCGCAGACCGATGCACTGCCGTGCGTGATCTTGATCAGGCCGTTTATCGACTCCAGCAGTGTCGTCTTGCCGGCGCTGTTGGGGCCGCCGATGACCACGTATTCGCCCCGGTCCACACGAAGCGACAGGTCCCGGATGACTGCCTTCTCGCCGCCCTCGTAAGCGGTGTAGATGCCCTTCAGCTCAACGATGCTCAAAGCCGCTCACCTTAGCCCTAGCTTGTGCCGGCGGTGAAGAGCTGTGCATCAGGCATGCTGTACATATCCTCGGCCAGCTTCTCGATAAGCAGGCCGTAATTGTTGCCGTCCTGGGGCGGAAAATTGATTTGCCTGGGCCGGATGACTATTTTTTTCTCGCCGCATGCAAACTCGCAGCGGATCTCATCGCAGGCAACAATCTCGATGTTCCTCTTGCCGAACGTGCAGCCGCTGCCGATCTGTATGCCGTCGGCCAGGCACGTTTGGGGGGGCACGCCCTCGCAGAAGACGGCGGCCTTCATCTGGAAGGGGTCGCTGCAGAAATGCTTCCGGACGTATCTGCCTATCCTGTAGCCCAGGACGATGTACGGGCCAAGGTGGCCGTGAAATGCCGCTAAGTCCTCAATGGAATAATCCTTGTCTATGCCTGTGTATTTACATGCGGATGCTGCGTGGTTCATGATCAGACTGCTCCCATTAGCTTGAACGTTATTTCGTATGTAGGATGTTACGTATTAAATACTTACGCGCGTAAGTTAATATCAGACCGCATATAGATATGATATTAAGTTAATTCCATTTGATTCATTTTCTATGCTATTGATATAGATGATTTCGTCTATTAGTATTACCAATATGCATAAAAAATACAAATTTTAACATTTCAAGAAATTTTTATGATACTAGGACGGAAATAATCCTGATTTTTCAAGATCGGATAGCTCTTGATGCCTGCCGGGAAAAAGAGCCGGAAAAATAAGAACGAACATATATCTCATATCCATCCTGGTTCTATTCACCATCGCGCTGCCCTTTGCACAATACGAGATGGTAGCAAAGATATCGCTGCAAGATCATCCGAGGGATAAGGGTGAGCAAGATAGTCCACTGCATTGCGAAATTTTTCTTTATCGCACAGCTTCTAAGTAGATAATCTCTTATTTCTGTTTTCATCGATTGAATGGCTTAATTGCTACTAAAAGCAAAATGCTTATTAACCAGTAATATCCTAGCCATAGAAATAGCGACAGAACGCCATTGACCTCCTTTGCCGTCATCTACCTGTCGTCGGGCTCCGGCCACTGCCAGGCCGGACTCCTCTTCTGAAAGATAATGAAGATCATGCAGAAAGGAGCTGCAATGCTATGACCTCGCTGAAGATCACAGATATCAGAAAAAGTCGCTGTGACAAAGGATTTGACCTGGTAACCGCCATATTTCTCAGCAGAGTTGGTTATGATGCCAGCGGACTGAAATATTTGGATGAGAAGAGTCTAATGGTACTGGAAAGTGCCACAGCGCAGGAGGAGATTCCTGCAACAGGCGTACGCAGCGGGGATCAGTATATCCGCATAAGGGCCAAGCTGGACCATGGGCTGATGGTGGGAGAAGAGATACGACTTAATGGCATGTAGTGATGCCCGACCTGCAGTTTTTTTTATGTATCGGATGCAACAGATATCCAACGATTATCTTTGAGCTAAATTCCGAAGTATCTCGGATAGATCGTCAGGGACATGGTACATGAAAAGAGGATCTCTGCCGTGATGGCCATCCATGACCTCAATTTGGCCTCCAGGTTCTCGCGCGGGTCGATCCTATACACTCCATCCAAGGCATAAGGCTCGCTCTTTTGCACAATGGTCATCTATGCTTAATCCTGAATCGAAGGAACACTTGCCTGGTCCGAAAGCCTATAGTTGGATCGACCTGACTCAGACTCTTGGGCTTGAGTCATCTTCTTTTGGAGATCTCATAATCCTCAAGGTGGCTATTGATGCACCATATATAATATGGGCCTATTCCAATAGCAATACTATCAATAGGTTTATTACTTAGTAAGATCAATATTAGATTAATAGCATAACAGGAGGTTTGCATAATGTCCGAAGAAGATAAATCATCGATAAGCAAGGTAGTAGTTTCAGATGCAGCGGTTTCCTTCATTGCCCGTGGAGGCAGGCTATTCTCGAGGCAAGTGATAGATTCAGATCCAGGAATTGAGGAGGGGGAAGAAGTTCTCTTAGTAGATAGAAAGAATAATCCGCTTAGGAGGGTCCAAATCTACTATTGAGCCGCAGAAGGTGAACAAGAAAAAAACGAGGCTTATTGACAAATCCAGATGGATTTGGCCACGCCATTAATGAAGCCTGGCATTGATCCTAGCTGTTCGCCCAAGGATCAAACGCCAGCGTTTCCTCTTCTAAATATAAACAAAATTTCCAGGAAATTATTTCGGCATTAATGGCAGCACTTATGTCCGTGCTTGTGCTCTGCCTCGTGGATGTGCTCATGGACGTGCTTCTCTCCAGCGTGCTCGTGTGCATGTTCGTGCTTGTTATCTGTATGGCAACACATTTCAAATTCACCTCCGTTTTTCTGAGATTGTTCTATTGTTAAGTAATCCGCTATTAAATTCTTTCTGTGGGCTAAATCGAGGATAACTGCCACTTTATTTAAAAATAATATGACTTAATTGTAGCAATATTTTGTAATCTATGCATAAATCTTTAATCTTAATTATTTTCTTAGTGTAAAAAGTACTACAAGAAGCGAAATAAGTAGGAAGGATAATTAAATAGTCAAGAGGCATTGAACAGGATGCTGTGGATAAGAACCTAGCTCAATGGCAGAATAGAAATTTTTTTTTATATCCGCTGCACAGCATATTGAAGGATGTCATATATCGCGCATGAGATCGCTTGAATGCTTATATTTCCCCAAGTTGGATGCCTCTGCAGCATAAATCTCGTTATTCTTCAGCGGATGCAATCAGAAAAGGATCTAACGACACCGGAATTGCGATTGTTGGCCTGATAGTAGCAACTATTGATCTTTGTCTGATTAAAAATAATGGATAAAAATGGGCAGGAAGCCCTGCCGTTTGGATCAATTGTCTTGTAGCTAAAAAATTGGAGAAAAGGCGTTTAGTATTTTGCAACCTTCTTTCCCACGAAGTAAAGGAGGCCCCCGCATACTACCACGCCTATCACTGCGGACAGGATATAAGCGGCCGCTGCTGCCGTCATCGAATCGCCAATGCCGGGCAGAGCGTAATCCGGAAGGGGTGCGCTCCAAAGCGATGAAAGCTGCTCCAAACCAGGTGGTACAAAGCCAAGCTTCTCCTTAACCTCCTCCGGTCCCCACTCGCCGAAGGTCTCTCCAACAGCCAAAAGCCCCAACGGCGCTAAAACGATCAGCGCTACCAGGCCGATAGCAAAGTTTTTTATTATCTTGTCCATGGTCTTGCCTCACGCTGTGCTTGCTTTCTTCTTTTTCATCCTCTGCGCTGCAGTTTTCTCTCTATAAAGCAGAGTGGTATCCGTTCTCTGGATGTAAGCAAAGATCAGTGCCGTAATGAGAGCCTCAAGGATGCTGAAGCCGAAAACATGCTCCAGTACCATGGCAGGAAGCGTCACGCCCAGCGAGTAGGGCATGTACAGTGGAACCCCTTCCGCTGTATGATGCAACATAGGCTGAATACCGAATTGAAAGCCTGTAAACGCTGCTGCTACAGCTAGAGATATGTAGCCAGCGATAGCCGCGGCAATAACCCTCCTCGAAGAAGTAATTTTTGTTCCTCCGCTGATGAGCTTGTAAGCATAATAAGCAACAAAGGGCATTACAACAGCCATATTAAAGCAATTGGCTGCGATAGCCGTGATGCCTCCGTCTCCGAACATCAGCGCCTGCAGCACGAGGGCAACGGATATGGCAATCACTGCAGCCCAGGGTCCCAGGACGATGCCAATTATTGCAGCGCCAACGGCATGGCCGGTGCTGCCTCCAGGAATTGGGACATTGAACATCATTATGACAAAAGAGAACGCTGCTGCCAGCGCCAGCAGGGGAACCTGCCTGGATTTCAGATCAGAGCTGAGCTTCCTTCCCGCATAATACCAGATGGGGATCATTATGATCCACATTGCAAGATAAGTGTATGGCCCTAGATAGCCATCAGGAATATGCATAGTTTCACCGTTGATCAAAATGCTTTTCAAATATAAAAGACTACCTTTGATCATATTAAGTAACAATTATTCCTGATTTTTATGCACAAACAGAGTAAGCAGATTATGATCAGACTATCCTGGCAGGTCCAAATTCTTGAAGTTTATCTCATCTAGCACACCTGGCATGCGAGCAAATCATGGACCAGAGTCGAATCTTGTGCTGAGGTATAAGCGCGCGAGCAACACGGAAATCTTTGGCGCATGCAGAGCATATATGCATGATTTATCATCAACGGGATCAACATACGATTTTTCAATAGATTATGCTATTTTTGTATCTTCTATTAATACAGCAAACGGAAATTTATGCTATCATGCGATATTTATCAAATATTAGCAGATATCTTAAAATAATATAAGAAATACGTGTTAACAAATAGATTGCATCCGAGGAGGGAATGACCTGAGGGAGATTATTTTATTGCTGGCTCTCTTTGCTCTAATTGGCATGGCCGCAGCCGATAATGGGGAAAAGGAGGAGCAATTACAGGAGAATGATGCGGCATATGATAATCCGACGACATTGGAAGAGAAAAATCTAAAATTCAACTTTGAACAAAACGTGATCGGCACGGGCTTTTTTTCGGCCTATAAATATGCCCAAATGCCAGAAGCTCTTGGAACTGAAGGACGCCTGTTCAACGGAGTTGAGGCTAAGAACAAAGCTCACGGTAGCGGAAAAATAGATACTGATTCAAATATATATGCAGAAAGTTCATACGCCAATAAGACCTGGATCAACGGCGCTTACGATGAAGATGGAGAGGAAATAGAGGATGAAGAAGAAGCAACAAGCTCTATTCAGATAAAAGAAGACAGCAAGATGACTTACAGCCCATTGGTAATGGGCATAGGATCAGGATACTATAGTCTCCATCCCGTTGCTTTCAATTCCCTGCTGAAAGAAGAAGATTGGATAAAGAACCGCGATGGTTTGAATTCCTTGCATCACATGGTTGATCATGCTCATGGATTGAATAAGCTGCTTGATGCTCAATCAGATGCAACAAATAATACAATGAATATAGAAGAGGACTTGGTTGATGGTCGGGCACACTTTGGAGTGCTTCAGCTTCAAGGAATCCCTGTGGATGAAGAGCCTGAAGAAGAATCAGCAGACGATTCGGAAGAAGAGTCTGAGGAGGTTCAAGTCCTTGGCTATGCTATGAAAAACTGGAAGAAGCCATTGATAGAGCTGGATGAGGATTATATTGGGAACTTTCACATTAAGAAAAAAATGAATATATACACCTACTCAGAGGAGGAGGAAAAAGAGGATTCATGGCTGCCCTGTTGCTCTGGCGGATTTAGCGACATGAACTATGCAGATGCAAAGGCCTTTAAGTCCGCCAGGGGCATCTTCGATTGCACTTGCTTCAAGGTACCAGCTAAGGCGCAATTCCAAAGATGATCAACGGATTCATCATCAATATTTTTAATAATTATCAGATTCTTGACTGCATATAGCCTCTTGCCTGTGGTTTGGGCTGACTTTGTGGGCGGTCGCCAGTGTTGCAAGCAGAAGCCGAAAATTCGCAAGATCAATATATTTTGTCTTTAGTCAAGTTAACTTTATATAGCATGACTCAGAGGATCTCCAAGGTGATGCAATGCATATAATGGAAGGTTTCTTACCGCTGCAATGGTGCATATTTTGGTTTGCACTCTCCCTGCCGGCAGTCGCCTACGGTGTCTATAGAATGAACAGGATGATAAAAGAGAACCGCGAAATATTGCCGCTATTGGGCGTATCTGGCGCATTTATCTTCGTTCTCTCTTCACTAAAGTTGCCTTCCGTCACAGGAAGCTGTTCCCATCCCACGGGAACGGGAATGGGTGCGATAATCTTTGGACCATGGATAACCTCGGTCATGGCCATGATAGTCCTGATTTACCAAGCCATATTCCTGGCTCATGGAGGCCTGACCACTTTGGGTGCTAATACTTTCTCTATGGGCGTTGCAGGACCGATAGTCGCAGTTCTTATCTATAAGGCTGCCATGAAGTCAAGGTTGAATTTGTACATAGCTGTTTTTCTGGCGGCGACGCTCGCCGATTGGGCCACATACGTTGTTACTTCTCTTCAACTTGCTCTGGCCTTCCCGGCGGCTTCTGGTGGAGTGCTTGCATCCTTTGAGGCCTTTGCCGCAGTCTTTGCCATAACCCAGATTCCCCTGGCCATAGTGGAAGGAGTAGTAACCGCGTTGATGTTCAAGTACATCGTGCAGCTTCGAGGCGATGTGCTGCTGAGAATGAATGTGGTCTCACCAAGCACCATGAAGAGCCTAAAGGAGGCTTTGGCATGAAGCTGGAGCTCATAACTCTGGGTGTTTTAGTTGTTTTCGTAGCGGCTTTCGCCTACGAGAGTTCAAGCGGAAACCACGAGTGGGGCGGAGCAGACGGCCAGGCGGGGGATGTAATATCACAGTTGACAGGAGGTACCTACCAGCCATGGTTCCAGTCCATTTATACGCCGCCTAGTGGCGAGATTGAGAGCCTCTTGTTCGCCTTGCAGGCTGCTATCGGCAGTATCATCATTGGTTACTTCCTGGGATACTACCGTGCTCTGGCAAAGACAAAATCTGCCGCAACTGCCACAGAACAAGAAGCAAAGTCGAATGCATGACCATCTAGATGACTATGCTCAATCAAATGCATTGAGAGACACAAATCCGAGGCTCAAGCTACTCTTGGGCCTTGGGGCCCTCCTCCTTTGCGTTTCCTCAGCCACGCCGATAACGCCTTTATTCATAGCCGTTACTATGAGTCTCTTGAATCGGCGTAACCTGGTTCCATTTTCATGCGACTCCGCATCTGGTAACTTCGATCCATGGTGCAAAAATAGGCGATATTGCCGCCTTTTTCTCAAGAGATCCCTCCTCTCTCAAGAACGATAGTTTCATGAGCCATGAACCTGATCACTTCAGGCTGATGAGAGATAAGCAGATAGGCCAGACCCAGTTCTTGTTGAAGATCCTTGAGGAGATTCAGGATCTGAGCCTGCACCGATATATCCAGTGCGGAGGTGGGCTCATCCAGGATTATAACCCTCGGATGGAGGAGCAAGACTCTGCCCAGTGCCACTCTCTGGCACTGTCCTCCCGATATCTGGGCAGGATAGCGGCAGAGAAGCTCCTCGGGCAGGCCTACCATCTCTAAAATCTCTCCTGTCCTCTTCAGCCATTCTCTTTGGGGAATTTTCAGCAGGCCCAAGACCTCATGAATAGACCGTTCAATGCTTTTCCTGGGATTCAAAGAGCCCTCCGGATCCTGGAAGACCATCTGCACCTGCCTTCTGAAAGCTAGAAATTCCCGGCCTCGCAAACGCCAGATATCCTCTCCCGCAAAGAGAACCCGCCCCGAGGAGGGCTTCTCCAGACCGGCCAGCATCATTCCCAGGGTGGTCTTGCCCGAGCCGGAGACTCCCATCAATCCCAGTGTTTTGCCCTCCACCATCTCCAGTGTTATGCCCCGCAAAGCAATGTGCCGCTTCTTGAAGATCAGGCCCGATTCGTAGGCCTTGCCCACTTCTTCCGCCTTCAATACAGCCAGCATCTCACCTCCCTGCCTGTGCTCTCATTCGCGCCTGAGAACTCTCCACTGCTCTCGACCTGCACCATTTCTGGCCTTCTCATGCATTTATCCTGCTTTTGCGGACAGCGGGGATGAAACTTGCAGCCGGCGGGCGGCTCGATCATGGAGGGAGAGCTTCCCGGTATGGGCTGAAAGCCCCTCTCGGGAAGGCAGCTTAAAAGGGCATTAGTATAGGGATGCAGCGGCTCTGAGAAGACCTCTCTGCTCTTTCCTATCTCCACAATCTCGCCGCAGTACATCACCGCCATCCTATCAGAGATATCTCTTGCCAGCAACAGGTCATGAGTGATGAGCAGAAGAGAGGCTCCCACCTGGTCCTTGATCCTTGCCATCTCAACCATTACCTCCCCAGCCAGCACACCATCCAGACCTTTGCTGGGCTCGTCTGCTATTATGATCCTGGGCGAGAGAATCATGGAAGTGGCGATCATCACCCTCTGATTCATGCCTCCTGAGAACTGGAAGGGATACATGCTCGCCGTCTCCTTCTTCACCAGGCCCAGGCGGCTGAGCATGTCTTCCGCCATCTGCAAAGAACGGCTGCGTGAAACGCCTTTATGAACCTGCAGCATCTCGGCAATCTGCTCTCCTACCCGCATGATGGGATTCAACGCCAAAGAGGGATTTTGAAATACAATGGCAATCTCGCTGCCTCTTATGCGTGCCATCTCCTTCTCGCCCAGGGCAAGAAGATCCCTGCCAGCAAAGACGGCCCGACCCTGCACAGAAGCATTATGTGGCAGAAGCTTCATTATGGCGCTTGCGACCACCGACTTGCCGCAGCCTGTTTCACCAACAAGCGCCAGTGTCTCTCCCTCTCGCAGGTCAAAGCAGACGTCCTGTGCCGCCTTAACCCGGCCCAAAGGTGTCTCGAAGCTGACGGACAGCCCCTCAATCTGCAAAAGAGGCGCGGCATTGGCCAAGGGAGAACTCATTCCAACCTCATTGTCGCTTCCTCTTGCTCTTCCAGGGCAAAGCCCAATAGAACTACGGAGAGCACGAAAAGGGTAATGCACAGCCCAGGAGTCAGGTACCACCACCAGTAGCCGTTTATGAAGCCCCCGCGAGTGAAGGCGAAGTTTATCATCATCCCCCAGCCCTTCATGGTGGGATCGCCCAGACCCAGGAAAGATATGGAGGCTTCCGCGATCATGGCCGAAGCTATGGATAGCATAAATTTGGGCATTATCACATGGAAAATATTGGGCAGCATATCTGTGAAGATAATGTGCCGATCAGAGAAGCCTAAGGCTCGGGAAGCCTGCACAAATCCCATCTCCCTGACCTGCAGGGCTTTGCTGCGAACCACCCTGGCTGTGGAGGTCCACCACAAAGAGCCCATGATAAGGGCAACCATCCAGAAGCTGGGCCGCAGGAATGCGGCCAATACTATTATCAAAGGGATCTGTGGGATCATGAGAAAAATATCCGTAATCCCCATTAGGATCTCATCGGTTGTGCCCTTGAAGTAACCGGCCAAGAGCCCCACGGCTGTGCCGATGAGCGTGGCCATGAGGGCCGCCCCAAAGCCCACGATGAGCGAGACCCTTGAGCCGAAGATGAGCTCGGATAGTATGTCGTGTCCCATGTCGTTTGTCCCCAGAAGATGCTCATGGCCCGGAGGTAAGTAGGGCTCAAACCTCACCCAGGGGTCATAGGGAGCCAATGCCGGGGAGAAGACAGCCATGAGCAAAAAGGATAAAAAGAGAATTAATCCCCCGCGGCTAAACTTCGTCACATCAGGCATTACTGCCACCTCACCCGTGGGTCCAGACTGCTGTAGAGAAGATCGGCCAGCAGGTTGGCTGAAACGACCATGATGGTGATAATGAGAAAAGATCCCTGCAGCACCGGATAGTCCCGAGAGAGCAGAGCATCGTAGATGAGGTTGCCCATGCCGTTCATGGAGAAGACGATCTCGACGAACAGCGCCCCGCTCAGGATAAAACCGAAATCCATGGCCAGGAGAGTGATGATGGGAAGAAGGGCGTTCTTGAAGACATGTCGAAATAGAATCTCATCATCATAGAGCCCCTTGGCCCGAGCGAATGCTGCGTAAAGGCTGCTCTTCTCCTGAAGTACGCTTCCCCTCATGATCATGTAGTTCCGGGACAATGAAAAGAGCGTCATCACCAGGATAGGCAAAAAAAGATGGTGAGCAATGTCCGCTGCCGATCCCGTTGTATAGAATCCCTTCAAAGGAAATAGATCAAGCTTGAAGGAGAGCAGATAGAGGGCCAGCAAGCAGAGAAAGTAGGGCGGAGTGCAATAGATTGCCAGGAAAAGGGCCGTCTGCATCTTCTGGCCCTTGCGACGGCTCCTCCAACCGGCGAGCGCTCCCAAAAAAGTGCCCAGCACGCCGCCTAAGAGAAGAGAAGGCAAGGCCAGGAGAAGCGTCCATTTCATGCGGGAGAATATGATCTCGGAGACCGGCGAGTGCCTATGAAAGGAATATCCCAGGTCCAGGTGAAGGATGCCCCACCAGTAATCCAGGTATTGCTGGGACCAGGACCTGTCCAGGCCCATCTCGCTGCGAAGCTCTGCCACAGTGCTGTCCGTCAATATGACATCCTCTCCCAAGAGGTTGGTTAGAGGATCGCCGGGCATGGCTCGGGGAATGATGAAGTTCAACGAGAAGATGATAACTATGGCAATTATGTATCGGCTCCATCTCTTTGCCGTATGGGACATGTCTCAACATCCTTCAACGAATCAGGTAGAGCAGAGCATCTTTTGCCGAGAAGGCAGCCCATTTTCCGTCCTCTCTATCTTGCAGCCTGCCTTCCCGGCTCAGGTGTCCGAGAAGCTCGTCATGGCCCTTCTTGGAGAACCGGTATTGCGTGAATACCAGGTCGATGGGAAGATAATAATTCCTCGGAAATAATATCACTTCAAACTGATAGCCCATATCTTTCAGGATATGATACAGGCAGAGGTAATCGGCATTCGGCCGTGGCCCATAGGCAAATTCATTCAAAGAGTCGAAACTTTCCGCTCGAAAGACGATAAAGATACCTTTTCTGGTGAGATCTATCATCTTGGTAAGGAAATTTTCTATATCTTCATCAAAGAGACTGTAGGCCGCTAGGGAATAATCGACTGCTGGAATGTCTACTGCGGAAATATCAACTCCGAAATCGCCATCTTCAGAGATATTCATGCAATGGATCTCGGAGGGCTGCACATCCTTCCACTCTTTCTGAATAGCAAAAATATTTCTCAAACCCTCTTGGTGGGCTTTCTCCAATAGAATCTGCAGTTGATATTCCGAAGGATCAACGGCAATGGTCCGGCAAGTTTTCCTGGAAAGAGGAATGGCAAAGGCCCCGGTTCCTGCTCCAATGTCCAGAAATGTCGCTTCTGGAGAAATAAAGGAGGAGATTTTACTGAGGATCTCTCCTGGGTATCCTGAATGCATGAGAACCCGGTCATAGATCCCATAGCTCCTCCAGAACTGGTCGTTGGAGATCTTCTCCTCCCTGAGGTTATGCACATAGCTCGTATCCCTGACGAAATCCCTCCATTGGTCTGCCCACTGGCTCATTGCTTCTTCTCCACGGAGAGGAAATTGTCCACATTGAATATGCCGTAGAGCGGATCGGAGTACCAGCCCTGCCAGGCTTTGTTGTAGGGTGTCTCTACTTTGTTCCAGTAAAGGGCAATGGCCGGCAGATTCTCAGCATAGTAGTCCTGCAGCTCGTAGGCATAATCCTGCAGTTGATCCTCGCTTGTGGCGGCGAGAATATCATCGCACAGCTTAAGGAAGACGGGATCATCAAGCACATGCAAAACTCCTTCGCCAGTCCTGCGGGAGTCAAAGTAGCCCGTACCCCAGTTAGCGTGCATGAGCATTCCCCAGGGAGTGGACCTGGTAATGGTCAGATCGTACTCTCCGGCATCCTTCTGCTTGATCCAGGTGCTCGAATCCACATTCTTCACTTCGCTGTCGATTCCTAGAAGCTTCAGGTATTCCGCCATAAGCTCTGTCGTTCGCTGGTAGTCGGGTCGTGTGATGAATGTGAGTTTGATGTCCTTGCCGTCTTTGCCCTCCATGATGCCGTTTCCATTGGAGTCCCTGTATCCGGCATCTGCAAGAATGCTCTTTGCCTGGGCGAGGTTGTAATCCAATTTGGCCGTCTCCTTGAAGGCCATCATGCTGGGCGGCACAAAGCCGGTGTTGGGGACCTGGCCGTATCCCAGAGCATCAAGCTTTAAAATCTCGCTGTAGTTTATGGCGTAGGAGAGGGCCTTTCTGAAGCCGATATCGGACATGGGCTGCTTTTGCAGGTTCATGCCCAGGAATATCAGTCCGATATTGTCCTTCTCCACAAAATCGAAGTTGCCGGTATCCTTGAGCTTTTGCATGCTGGCATAAGGATAGGTCCCTGCATACTTGTAGTAGGCGTCAACGTCTCCTTTCTCCAGGGCCAGGGAAAGAACATCCATATTGCTAAAGGTGTGAATCTCCAGGGAATCAAATTTGGGTGAAGTTCCCTTCCAATAGGGATTCTTCTGGAAGTAAATCACGCCGGCACCAAGATCCGTCTTGGCGATGAAGAAGGGGCCAAAGCCTACACTCTCCCCAACATTTGTGTATTCCGTGGGCTTATCCACCTTCTCCCATATGTGCCGGGCCAGAATGGGATAGGTGGCAAACTCCAGGTTCAGCCGGGAGTAGGGCTTGTTCAGCTTGAAGACCACCGCGCCATCTTCCACGGAGATATTGTCCACCGTCTTCTTCATCCAGCCTGCCGCCGGGTAATTCTCTGCCAGATAGCTAAAGGTGAACTGCACATCTTCAGGCGTCAGCTTTTGGCCGTCGCTCCAGTACAGGTCGTCATTGATGGTGAACTTCCAGACTGTTCCATCTTCTGAGACCTCATAGCTTTTTGCTGTCAGGCCTACTACCTTTCCGTCAGCCGCCATCTTCATCAAAGTCGGATTGGAAAGATGAGCAAATACGCCCATGTTGCTGTCTCCCAGAATGCTGGCAGACTTCACCACATTGGGCGTGCCTATCTTTAGAATCTTCCCGCTGGAATCCTCCACACCCTGGCTCGCCATGCCAAAAATCAGTATGGAAAGGAGCAGCGCTAAGGTAAACTTATATAAACTGCGTCTCATAAAGCACCTACCTTTTTTGCTACTATTAGCGCGAATTGTTATATGAAATTTGTGGCTTTATTTCATTTATATGATTTAATCATAAAATAAATGTGCAATTTTAATTTTCATAGTAACACTCGTAATTGACATGGAGGCAATTAACGACGCAAAATACTGATGCATTAATGACGCTTTTCTTTGATTAATCAATTCCAGTAAAGATGGTAATGCTTTGCCTGATTGATCAGTCTTTCTGCTGATGCATCCAATAAGCTTATTACTAAGTAATATTTAACTATATTACACGATAACATATGGATCAAGAATTAATGAGAGTAGGCATTTCCCTGCCAGAAAATCTGCTTAATAAGTTTGATGAAATAATTCTGCAGCGAGGCTATTCTTCTCGCTCAGAGGGAGTCAGGGATGCCATTAGAAGTTATATAGTCAACTTCGAATGGATGAGCGATGTCCAGGGGGAACGCGTGGGTGTGATTACTATTGTTTACTCCCATTCTCAAAGGGGCCTGGCAGATAATCTCACTGAGATTCAGCATGAATTTGGCGGCTTAATTCAGTCCAGTCTGCACGTCCATTTGGATCACGACAATTGTCTGGAGGTCGTAGTGCTGAGGGGCGAGGGGCAGGATGTGAGAAAAGCGGCTGAGAAGATGATGTCCCTGAAGGGCGTAAAGCATGTTAAATTGACTACCACATCGCTTGGCAAAGAGCTCTAATCGTCCTTTATTCGGCATTATTTTGTGAACGAAATCTTGCAGGAAATTGGGAATTATTCGCGAGCTTCACATTGTGATCAGAAATCATAGAGGGATTCCTATTAAGGTCAATATTATCTTCATTCTAGCGGTCCTGATATCAAGCTCCATGTGTTCTTCCGGAAAAGAGTACACCGCTGACTATTGGCAGCAAAAAGGAAATGAATTCATGCAGTTGGGATCCCTGGAAGTCGCCCTGGATTGCTATAACAAATCGATCCAGTTGGACGGCGCAAATGCCTCTGCCTGGATGAAGAAGGGTCAGGCATTGAGCAGTATGGAGAGATATGCAGATGCGCTTTGTGCCTACAATGAATCAATCAAACTTGATGCCGATCTGGCTGAGGCCTGGTACGGCAAAGGGCTGGCTCTGGCTCGGCTGAGTGAATACAACGAGTCAATTGCAGCCTTTGATGGGGCCATCAAGCTGCATCCCAGGGTGGCATTATCCTGGTACAGCAAAGGGCTTGCTCTGGCAAACCTGGGCAAATATAATGAGTCCATCCTTGCCCTCGATAAAGCCGTTGAGCTGGACGGGAAGCTGGCCGGTGCCTGGTTAAGCAGGGCACTCATATTAGCAGATTTGGGCAAGAATAGCGAATCGTTGGCAGCCCTGAAAAGGACGGTGGAGCTTGACTCGGAAAATGAAGATGCCTGGTTTAGCCTGGGTCTGGCTTTCACAAACATGGGGAATCATAGCGGAGCTCTGGATGCGTATAATAGAGTCACCGATTTAAATCCCATAAATGCTCCCGCCTGGGTCAAGAAGGGGGAGGCTCTCCTTGCCCTGGGCAGATCCTCTGAGTCCAGTGAAGCATTTCAGAGAGCGTCTCAAATTGAGCCGATTGACGCCAGTGCCTGGTATGACAATGCATTAGCCCTGCGGCTCTCCGGCAGATACAACGATTCCATTGCTGCTTATAATAGGACCATTGAACTGGACCCTGCAAATCCTGCCGCCTGGAACGGCCAGGCCCTTGCCTATGCAGAATTGAAAAACTACAATGTATCTATAAAATTATTTGATAAAGCTATTGAAATGGATCCTGAAGAGACTGGATTTTGGTATAACAAAGCCTTGGCTCTCAATGAAATGGGCAATTACAGTGAAGCCGTGGCTGTTCTCAGAAAATCTGTAGAGCTGCATCCCGAATGTGCCACTTGCTGGAATAGCCTGGGACTGTCTCTGGCTAGAATGGAAATGTTCAGCGAGGCGATAAAAGCCTATGATAAGGCCATTGAGCTGGATCCCAATTATTTAGAGCCCTGGAATAACCGGGGCATCGCTCAGGTGATGGGGGACGAGGATTTTGTCGAGGCCCTGAAAAGCTTCGATAAGGCCATCGAAATTGATCCCAACTGCATGCAGGCCTGGGTCAACAAAGCCAACGCCCTCAAATTTGCCGAACGCGGTCCAGAAGCGAATTCCGCCCTGGAAAAGGCTAAAAGGCTGGGATACCAGGCCAATCCCAGCTCTTAGAAATATGCCTTTTGGAGCTCCCTCGAGGCATGCGCTCTCTGTAGCACTGATCACGGCACGTATCTGTACTTCTCCGTGGGGAACTGAGCCATGCTGGCGTTCCAAGCAGGCTTCATTGTGGATATAGAAGTATTGCGGCAGGTGCAGTCAAATATGCCTTTCTGGCTGCCGCGCTCTTTGTCGAAGTTATTGGAAGGAATGTCGAAGAAACCACCACTGCAACAGGGCAACCAGTCCTCCATCCAGCTGGGCGCAGACTTCGATATTTCGAGCTTCATGGTCTTCTGAACTTGGAAATCCCCTATGTAGTTGTTGTCGATCTCAATCATTGGGTCCTTCCAGCCTTGCTTTGTCTTGAATTTTGGTGTCTTGGCATCGGTCATAGGCATGGATAGAAGCTCGCCGATATGGAGTGTACCCTGAGTGACATCGTCATCGATCTTCATGCTGATTGAGCCTTTACCGCTTACCGTGGCCGTGGGCGCTGTACAATTCATATCGATAGCGATATCGCCCTTCAAGGCTCGCGCATACTCCACCTGTCGATGCATAGAGGCAGATTCCTGGTAACTTTTGGCCTCGTTCTTGTCCTTGAGAAGCGAGTTATAGGTCACGGGATTTGAGGCATACCAGCCTGTTCCATAGGCGAAGCTTGTAGGAGATTGCACATTATCGTACTGCCTGGTATAAGTGATGGCGCTGCTCGCCCCAGGATATTTTCTCGTCCATTGCCCCGTGGTGTAATCTATCCAGTAAATGTAGCTGCTGGCGTGGGTAGTTTTTTGCTCATCATAGAGTACATCGGCAAAGTCCATGGTGCCACTTCCATGGGAATATTCCAGCATGGAGAGGTTATTAGTATTGACCTTCATGCGCTCCATGAAATATCCGGCTCCTTGTACATCGCCCGTTACATCGCTCCTATGTTTCACAGCCTCTTGACCAGGGTTGAAGTCCCAGGTCCCGGCCCAGGAAACGCTCGCCATTATCAGAAGCAGAATTAGCGCTGATCCTATCCCTACTATAAAATATCTCATATCAATCCCTCTTTCTGCAGTCGCAGACAAATGAAGGCTCTTTTGCTTTTAGTAATACTTAATACTTTCCTTGTATGAATTACTAAGATTATATCTAAATATTTTATATTTTCATAATATGTTTATATTCTAAAGAGATAGTTTAGTTATACTAAATCGACAGATTTATAAGTTAGAGGACCTCTTTAGTAACCTAACTCCATCAAGCGAAGAGAAACAGGTGTGCATGGTGATGCACATCTGTTATTCTATTTATGAATGCCTGAAATCACTTATTTCACCAAATATCAAATGAGAAGAGATCTCAATTTTGGAATAATATCGATTTATAAACTCTTATGAATTAAAAAAATTTCGATAAATTAGCTCTTTAGTGTTACTAGAAATAGCTTTATAATACTAAATGAGATCTTCATGATACTCAAAAGGGGAGAGACAAAATGCACCATCTCAAGAGAAGGACCATACCATTCACCTCCATCGTGGGCCAGGAAGACATGAAGTTCGCACTGATTCTAAATGCCGTCAATCCTCGCATAGGCGGCGTCCTCATCCGGGGCGACAAAGGCACTGCCAAGTCAACCGCCGTGCGCGCTCTGGCCGATCTGCTGGAGAGCATTGCCGTGGTGGAAGACTGCCCCTTTAACTGCGATCCCGCCAATCCGGAAGAGATGTGCGATCTTTGCTTTGAGAAGAGCGAGACAGGCCGGATAAAAGAGGCAAGCCGCAAGACTCCGGTGATAGATCTGCCACTGGGAGCCACGGAGGATCGTGTCGTGGGCTCTTTGAATGTAGAGAGGGCCATCAAGGAGGGCATCAAAGCCCTGGAACCGGGAATCCTGGCGGCCGCCAATCGAGGCATCCTTTACATAGATGAGGTCAACCTCCTGGACGATCATGTTGCCGATGTCCTTCTCGACTCCGCCGCCATGGGGGTCAATATAGTTGAACGGGAAGGCGTATCCGTGGCTCATCCCTCCAAATTCATATTGGTGGGCACCATGAACCCAGAAGAGGGAGAGATCCGGCCCCAGCTATTAGACAGGTTCGGACTGCAGGTGAGCGTTGCCGGCATTGCTGATGTGGATCAGAGAATGCTGATCGCTAAGAATGCGGAGAGCTTTGACCGGGATCCGGAGGGTTTCGCCTTGCGCTTTCATGCCATGCAAGAAGAGCTGAAAGGCAAGATTTCCGCTGCCAAAAAGATTCTGCGAGATGTGAATCTGCACGATGATCTATTGAGAACCATTGCATCTGCCTGCATCGACCTGGGAGTCAAGACGCACCGGGCCGAGATCGTCATCACCAGAACGGCCAAAACCATTGCTGCCTTTGAGGGACGGAGAGAAGTCAACCAGGGTGACGTAAAATTGGCCATGCAACTGGCTCTGGCTCACCGGATGAGGAGCAGGCCCTTTGAGCCACCCACCCTGAACAAAGAAAAAATGGAAGAGTCCCTGGAAAAGCATCAGCATCCGCACCAGGACCAAAAGCAACAGAAAAAAGATGAACAAGAGTCCCAGCAGCCCGATGAGCAGCAGGACCGCGGGCAAAGCCTTGCAGCAAAGCCGGAGGAGCGGGTCTTCCAGGTCGGCTCGCCCGTAGATGTGCGCCGGATAAATGTGCCCAGCGAACGGGATCGAATTGCACGCCGCAAGACCCGAGGCAGAAGAATGAATACCCTGGCTCTGCGTAACCGTGGACGGTACCTGCGACAGAGGATGCCCCGCACCGGCAAGGATATTGCCATCGATGCCACCATTAGAGCAGCAGCACCTTACCAGAAGGTCAGATTTGGGCCCAATGCCATCAAGGTGAAGGGCGAGGATATTCGAGAGAAGGAGCGGGTGGGGAAGACCTCGGCCGTGGTTCTCTTCGTGGTGGATGCCAGCGGCTCCATGGGGGCCATGCAGAGGATGGAGGGCGCTAAGGGGGCAGTCCTCTCCATGCTCATGGACTCTTATCAGAAGAGAGACAAAATTGGCATGGTGGCCTTCAAGGGAACGGAGGCCGAGATCATCCTCCCTCCCTGCTCCAGCGTGGATCTGGCCTTGAGCCGGCTGCAGGCCCTTCCCACGGGCGGTAAGACGCCGCTATGTGCGGGCCTCTCAAGAGGACTGCAGCTCTTGCATAGCGAGCTAAAAAAAGACATAGAGACCAAAACGATGATGGTCCTAATATCCGATGGAAGAGCCAATGTGGGAATGGGCGGCAAGATCAGGGATGAGCTGATGGAGATCTCAGCACAGAGCAGACAGCTCGGCGTGCAGACCATCGTCATCGATACTGAGGTGGTGGAGAGTTCCTTCATGGACATGAGGCTGGGCTACTGCCGGGAGATCGCAGAGAGCGCGGGGGGAAAATATTATCCCCTATCCAGCCTGAGCCCGGAGGCTCTCTATAGTATTGTCGATCGAGAACAGCAGCTTCTATTCGAAAAGAATACATGATCTTGATCGATGGCTTAACCCGTGAGTACGCGGGGAAAAGAGTGGTCGACGGCCTGGACTTAAGAGTGGAAAAGGGCGAACTCTTCGGCTTTCTCGGGCCTAACGGGGCAGGCAAGACTACCACTATTCGCATTCTTACTACTTTGACCAAGCCCACATCAGGAAATGTATTTATAAACGGCTTTGATGTGGCTCGTGACCCTTCCAGCGTCAAGTCGCAGTTCGGGATTGTTCAGCAGCACATAAGCCTTAATAGAGATTTGAGCGTGAGAGAGAACCTGGAGTTTCACGCCAGGCTTCATCACCTAGCCCCGGAGGTCAGAAGAGAGAGGATCGAGGAGCTTTTAGAGTACGTAGAAATGACGGAGCACGCCGATAAGCTCATCGATAAGCTCTCCGGCGGCCTGAAGAGAAGGACCATGATCGCTCGAGCCCTGCTTCATCGTCCCAGGCTCTTATTCCTGGATGAGCCGACGGTGGGTCTGGATGCCCAGGCCAGGAGGCGTGTCTGGGACCTCATTCGCAGGATGAATATAGATGGTTCTACCGTCTTTCTCACCACTCACTACATCGAAGAGGCTGAGGCGCTCTGCGACCGGGTGGGAATAATCCACCACGGCTGCTTGATTGCTCTGGGCACTCCTCTGCAGCTACGCCAGAGGCTGGGAATGATCACTGTGGAAATCCAGGGATGCGGCCAGGGATGCAACAACGCAAGCGATTACAGATTTTTCCCTGACCGGGAAGAGGCAGCGGCGTTTGTGAGCAGTCTGCCCGGCCAGGAAAAGGTCCTCATGCGCGAGTCGAATTTGGAGGATGTCTTTGTCGAACTCACTGGTCAAAAGGTTCTGGATAAATAGCCAGGACGCTTACACCGTCCTCTGGTCGGACCTGCTGATACTGAGAAGCCGGTCGGGCCGCTATCTGATCACCACCACCATCAGCCCGCTCCTCTATCTGGTGGCCTTTGGCTGGGGCCTGGGCAGGGGCATGAGCGTCAACGGAACCAGCTATCTGCAGTTCGTGGTGCCGGGCATAATCGCCTTGACTGCCATGACTGCCAGCTTCAACGGAGCTGGAACGAGGTTAAATGTGGACCGGCTCTATTTTCGCAGTTTCGATGAATGCCTGATGGCGCCCATCAGCCTGCTCTCACTGCTCCTCGGCAAAGCTCTTATCGGGGTAGTAAGAGGCCTGGTCAGCTCCATCGCCTTCATTGCCGTTTCCCTGCTCCTGGCACCGGGTTTTCGTGTAGGTCCGCTGTTCTTGATGGAATTGCTGTTAACCTGTCTGGTCTTTTCTTTCCTGGGAGTGCTGGCCGCTCTGCTTGCCAGGTCTCACCAGGATCTGGCCACCTTCAGCAGCCTCATCCTCCTGCCCATGACCTTCCTGGGCGGGACCTTCTTCTCCCTGGCCCAGGTTCCCTGGGGACTCAAGATGGCCCTTTATGCGCTTCCCCTCACGCACTGCAGCATTTGCCTAAGAGCTGCAGCTCTCGACCAGCCAGTTCCTTGGGGATCTCTATTTGCCATCATATTTTTCCTGATGGTGTTCTTCTCCGGATGCGTGGTGGTTTTAAAGAGGATCAGCGTGTAGAAGGCATCGAGATGCAATTGAATCTCTGTGCGTACTCAGTACGCTCTTGACTCTGTGGTTTTATTCCGCAAACCACCGGGTTTTATTATCAAGCTACGATTATTAACCGCAGAGGCGCAGAGTTCGCAGAGATACAGCGAGGAGACAAAAAATGATGTCTGCTTGCGCTAAATCAGTCATTGTCCGCACTAGGGTCATGCGGCCCGATCGAGGCGCACCGCCTCTGAAGCGAACTTTGTTCTGCAGTCATCAGACAAAACCAATTTTCATTCTCATGATCAGCACCCTTGCTGCAAAATTTTATATCTGATAATTATGATAATACGTCTGATCGGAGAGGATTCTGCCATGCCGGACGATGACCTGCCTGCTTCCCCCAAGAAAAGCATCACCATCATCAAGGCAGGGAGCCACTGGATATTCAAGCATTTTTTTGAAGATAAAGGCATTTTCAAGGAACTGGCCGATTACTACGACAAAGAGGGCTACCGCTTTGTCCTCAGGACCCCTGGCGAGAGGAACCTGGTCCAAAAGCTGCTGGAAAGAAGGGGATTCGAGGTTATACTGGCGGAGAGCTCCAGAGGATATGTAGTCAAACTCAGCCGCCAGAGCCGATATTCGGCAGTGCTAAAGAACTCTCTGGCTCAGATCGAAACGGATGAGTGGCGCATTTTCCTCATGAAGGACCTGGCTGCAGTCAAGGAGGCCCTGCACCAGGGGGCGAAGCTGGTAGAGGTGGATGTGCATTTTTAAGCAGGTCTTCTTTGTGATCAAGCCCTTTGCGGCGGCACTACCTGCCGTATGAAAAGCCCCGCCAGCAGGCAGAAGATGCCTAGATAGAGGAAGACCAGGAAGAAGTTGTCTCCCGTCACATCCAGCAGGTAGCCGGAGAGCGTGGGCCCCAGAGGTCCGGCCACAAAGCCGTAGGCAGCAAAGGTCAGGCCGAAGATGGCCCCGAAGTGCTCAAGGCCGAAGCAGTCCGCCACCAGGGGAGCGGAGACGGAGAAGAGGGTGCCGAAGGAAAAGCCCACTACCGCAGCCAGCAGGGCGCAGGCCCCCAGGCCGTCGGCCCAGGGAAGAGCGAAGTAGGCGAAGCCGGCGGCAAGGAAGGCCAGGCTCATGACCTGATTTCTGCCAAACCGGTCGGAGAGAATGCCGCTGATCAGGCGGCTCATTCCGTTGGTGAGATTAAAGGCAGTCAGGATGAGGATGGCTGAGGATAAAGGAAAGCCCAGGAAAAGCCCGTAGCCCGTCGCCAGCACGGTCATGGATACGCCCGCAGCTCCTGCAAAGGTCCAGGTGATCCAGAGCAGCCAGAAGCTTCTGGTGTAAAGGCTCTCCTTTACGGTGAGCGACTTTGCAGAATGAAATATCTCGGCCCTCTGTTTTGGCGCTGATGTGCCCCCGGCGCGCCGGGCAGATGCAGCATTCTCCCAATCCTGCGGAGCGCGGGCAAAATAGGCTCCCAGAAGGCCGATGGAAAGAGTGAGAAAGGCAACGACGAGATTCATGGCCTCGTAGCCCAGGACGGCCAGCATTTTTCCAAAGAGCGGCGACATGATGGCCGCCGCCAGCCCAAAGACCATGCTCACTGTGCCTGCGACCAGGCCCCTCCTTTGCGGGTAGCACCACTGCACCAGTGTCAGGGCTGGGACGTAGACGAAGCTGGAGGCTGTGCCGTTAAGGAAGGCCCAGACGTAGACGGTGTAAATCGAGCCGGCCTGGGAGACGACGAAGGAGGCGAGAGCGGTGAGGATGACGCCCAATGCGATCATGCGCCGCAGGCCCCAGCGCTCCTGCCAGCGGCCCACCAGGAACATGAAGGCACCCACGGCGGCGAGCATGAAGAAGATAGTCAGGCCCGTGGCAGCGCGCCCGACGTGAAACATCTCCTGCCAGAGGGGAGACATGACCCCAGGAAAGCCGAAGGTGAGAGCGCCTGGCCAAAAGATGGCGATGCAGGAGCCTATGACGGCTAATAGGGCTTTCTTGTCTCCGGGCAATTCAAATCAATCTCCATGATGCACGCTAGCATGATGCATACATTTGGCTTTCGCTTGCATCGGCTTTTTTCCCGTTCAGAAAACTCATAAATACACATACATACACATATGATTGCCATGCCAACGAGAACCATCAGCATAACCGATGAAGCATACCAGAAGCTAAAAAGCCTGAAGGGCTCGGAGAAAGTGAGCTTCTCTGATGTGATCATAAAATACTATCCCTCCAGAAAAAAGCTCTCATCCGTCCTGGCAGAGATCGGTGTGAACCAAGACCTGGCGGATTCCATTGAGTGCGCCTCTCAGGAGATGCGCCAGGCAAAAATGCGTGGTGCTGATCTTTGATCGTCTTGGACACCTCATTCATTGTGGACCTGTTGCGGGGCAGAGAAAGAGCGCAGGAGATGCTCTTCCGTCTTGAGGATGAAGGCGAATCAGTCTGCACTACATCCATAAACGTCCTGGAACTTTATAGAGGCGCTTTCCTTTCAAAAAGATCTTCGGGGCTGTATCCGCCCTGCTTCGAGCCGGTGGAGTGCCTGTGGGCGACATGGATGAGGCCATAGCGGCAATTGCCCTGGCATATGGTGCGGCAATTGTGAGTAGGGACCAGCATTTCCAGCGAGTTCCGGGTCTGAAGATCGTAGGGTACTGAGATTGAAATGGTTCACATCCATCTTTATTTCGATCAATATTTATATCGCAAAAGCGTTCCAGAGTCTGAATCATTTGGGTGGGGGGATTTCTGCGATGATTGCGCCTCCGTTGCCCGGCCACGGCCTTCGCATCACAGCACGAGGCTTACCCAAACGCGCGCGTGCGGGCCGCACGGGCTACGGCATTGCTTGAATGAATCAGGCTCATTCATGCCTTTTGCGCCACTTCTCATGCCGCGAGAGGCTTTGCCAAGAACTTTCCTGCGAAGAATTCCTCCAAAACCTCATAGCCTTAAAACTATGATCCCACAGGGAAAAGGATTAATCATTAATGATAGCTTAATTAGTCCTAAGGATGGGCTTTATGGTCGAAGGAACTAAGAGCGGTTGTATTTTCTGCGATATTATCGAAGACAAGGCACCTTGCTGCAAGATCTATGAGGATGAACTCTCTTTAGCCATACTCGATATCAATCCTTTCTCAAAAGGACACTGCCTGGTCATTCCCAAGAGGCACGTGCCATGGTGGCATGAGCTCTCTGAGGAAGAGAATGCCAGCCTCTTTCGAGTGGCGAAGATTGTGGCCGAGAAGATGATGAAGGCCTTGAAGCCCGAATTCGTCTGCATGTACGCCCGCGGCAGGAGAATACCACATACCCACATCTTCCTGGTTCCTACCTACAGAGGAGACGTGCTGGACAGATTTTTCAATGCACTGGAGCTGTTCCAGGAATCGCCTCCTGCCCTGACAGCTTTGCGAGAGAAAAATTCCCTGGAAGATGTAGCTGAGCTTCTCAGGCAAACGTAATTGATGCTATTTCGCAATCATAACCGAGCATTTAGCATTCCTCACCACGTCCTCGGACACCCCGCCTAAAAGAAACCTTTGAACCTTGCCGTAGGCCTTGCTGCCCATGACAATCAAGTCGGCTCCAATCTCATTTGCGTATGAGAGGATCTTGCCGGAAGGGTCTCCGTGAAGCACACGTGATTCGATATGCAAATTGTGCCCCATCAAATATTCATCGATCAGCCTTTTATGATGATCTTGAAACTCTTTTTCCCTGAGGCGGACATCCTGCATCCCGATATCTGCCTCAGAGGCTATCAGCTTGGGGAGGGCCACAACGCTGATCATATGGATCTCCGCAAAGGACGCAATTGCTATTGCAGAAGCCCTAGCCACGACCATCTCAGAGTAGTCTGAGGTATCCACAGCGACAACTATCCTCCTAATTCCATAATCCTCAACGCTTTCCATATTCTTTGCTCCTCCATTATTAATTAGGATCTTATCATATTTAATTTTGGGTCCGGGTCGGCACAAACCTCTTGGCAATGAGGGTCGGGACCACTGCGCTCATGATCACGGCGGTCAGCGCAATGGAGAACTGAGTCTGATCAAGGAATCCCAGATCCCGTCCCAGGGTTGCAGTTATCGTTCCCACGGTAAGCCCCGTGGAAAGGAGCATGGTGGAGAAGATCGGAGCCTCTGGAATCCACTTTTTGTTGAAGTAATATGTTCCCATGAACTTAGACAGCATCTTTGCGCCCAGCAATCCTAAGATTAGGCCTATATTCTGCGTAATTGCAGGCAGGGAGATGAGCATGCCGGCTCTCACAAAGAACGCTGGAGATAGAAGGGAAAATGTCACTGATCGGGTCTTTGATAGTATATCGCTGTAGCTATGAATGCAGTTCGCGAACACAAGACCCAAGACGAAGGCACCAAAGACGGCATGAAGTCTGCCAGCGTCAGCGATGAAAGAGACACCGAGCATGCAGGCAAATATGAATCTGAGTTCCAGTTCCACGGCCCTTTTGCCGTAGCTGTCCACCAGAAACTCCAGCATCTTCGGCAGCACCAGAATCATGAAGGCTATTATGACCAGGAAGGCAATGGTGTAAAGGTTGAAGCTGGGTGATATCAGGTTTATCCCTATTAGAGTTAGTATATCGTTCACAAAGGTAGCAGCTATTATCAGCTTGCTTGCCTTGAGGTCCAGCAGTTCGTATTCCAGCAGCACAGAATATACCACGGCCACAGATGTGGTTGTCAAGGCGAGGCTTGCTGCCAGCGTGGCCAAGAAAGACCAATCAGTAAACGCAGACAAGAAGACGATCTCCCCTATCAAGGGAACTACAAAAGCCATGCCGCCGATAGTGAAGCTTTTCTTGGCGCTATGCCTCAATAGATACAGATCGACCTCTGCTCCGGCCAGAAAGGTCAGCATTAATCCGCCAAATGTCGCCAGGAAATCAAGCCATGGTTCGATCCGAACCCCAAGGAAGCTGGCAAGCAGTATTCCCGCCCCAGCCTCCAGAATCGAAGAAGAGATACGTAGCCTTATGCTCAAAATGCCGGTTACTACTACAACTACTGCTATCAAAGCAGTTGAATAAAGGTCTACTGCCACCTACAGTCACTCCAACTATATTCTGGTAGGTGTCATCAGCCCTATAGGCGATTCAGGCATTTATTCCCAGGCGGACCCCATCGCCAAGCACGTCGTCAATGGCCCATCCGGGTTATAAAAATATCTGGTTCAATTTATAATTATATCGATTTATGATGATAAATTTTAGAGATTTAATTAAAAATTGATATGACAACCATCGCATCCAAGTGTGAAAGCGTAAAAGCATCGATTTAGCGAGGAAGAAAAATGTTTAAATTTAAAATTACACTAGAAAGCGTTTATGTACCTTTCGATCTCCCAGGGATGGACAAAGGTGTTGTACGCTTCCCATTCCATAATGCCCAGCCGCATGATGTTTTCAAAGACGTGCTCACCTAGGGCATCACGTATCACTTTATCTCCCTCCAAGAAGTCCAATGCCTCCTTCAGATTGGCTGGCAAAGTCTTAATAGACAACGATTTCCGTTTTGCATCGGAGAGATCGTAGACATTGAGGTCTACAGGTTCCCCTGGATCGATGCTCCTATGTATGCCGTCCAGTCCCGCGGCTAGAATGACAGCAAACGCTAAGTAAGGATTACAGGTGGGGTCGGGAGAGCGAGGCCTCGTGCTGCAGGTACTCTTATGAGCGAGGATCTATTCGGTCCGGACCAGGTCTTATAAACGGGAGCCTCAAAGCCCGATACCAGGCGCTTGTAGGAGTTGATGAGGGGATTGGCCACCGCGGTTATAGCGTTGGCGTGCTCGATTAAACCGCCTACGAAGAACCTGGCCAGGTCGCTAATGTTCATGGGCCTACCAGGATCGAAGAAAGCGTTCTCTTCACCCCGGAAAAGGGAAATATTGACGTGCATTCCTGTTCCCGCCATGCCGTAGATGGGCTTGGGCATGAAGGTGGCACGCAGACCTTCACGCATGGCAATGGTCTTGGTCACGTACTTGAATGTCACTACCTTATCTGCATTCTTGAGTGCGTCGTCATAGACAAAGTCGATCTCGTGCTGGCCGCGTGCCACTTCGTGATGGGATGCCTCGATGCTAAAGTCCATCTCAGTCAAGGCCCTGATGGTCTCCCTTCTGACATCCTCGGCCAGATCCACAGGACCCATGTCGAAGTAGCCTCCGAAGTCATGCGGTACGGTCGCAGAGCCTCCGTTCTGCTTCTCAAAGAGGAAGAACTCCAGCTCTGGGCCGACATTCATTGTGTATCCCATTTCTTTAGCCCGTTCAAGCTGCCGTTTCAGGACAAACCTGGGGTCTCCCTCGAAGGGCTTTCCATTGGGATGATGAACATCGCAGATGAACCTCGCTTCATTGGCTCCATCCTGTGATCTCCAAAGCAGGGTGGCAAAGGTGGATACATCCGGCCTTAAAATCATGTCCGATTCTTGAATTCGCGCAAAGCCCTCAATCGAGGAACCATCAAAAGCTATGCCGCTTTGTAGCGCTTTTCCCAGCCGATTGGAGGGGATAGCAATATTTTTTACTATGCCCTGGACGTCCGTGAACTGTAACCTGATAGTCTCAACGTTCTTCTCTTGGACTGCCTTAAGCACCTGTTCATCTGAGTACATATTTGCCTGCACCTACCGTTCCGCTTGTCGCTTTTATCAGTAGGTGTCATCAGCCCATCGGGCAGTTCAGGAGTTATAAGAATTTCCATTGAGCAGAGAGAATGTCAAACATCAATGAAACCGTCCTAAAGTCGCTTAGGCATGTTTCTAATGTGGATAAACATGGCCAGAACCATGAAGATCACCGTAAATACGGCAATTGCAGCGAAGTCCAGCAGAATAGGATGATAGCTGCTCCCCTGAATAGAATATCTCATCAGATCTGTCATATAGGTTAAAGGGGAGAACAGGGAGATTGTCTTGCCCCAGGGCGGCATTTGCTCGATGGGTATGAACACCCCGCTTATGAAAACTAAAGGGAATTTAACCAGATTCGTGATCATCATTATATTCGAAGGTACATTTGTTGGCGGCGTTGAGAATAGCATTCCAAGGTATGATGCACAGAATGCAGATAGTAAAATAGCTGCCACCAGGACGACTGGGCTAAAGATGCGAACTCCAACAACTAACCCAAAGGCAAGCGGAACGACAGAAATGATGATCCCGAAGATAAAGGAAGCCAAGGCGTCGCCCAGAAGAATTGCCGGAATTGAGACGGGAGCAGAGATCAGCCTCTCTAAGGTCCTCATGCTCCCTTCCCAGGGGAGGATGACCGGCGAGACCGCGGTTGCTGTGAAGAAGAGCGTCATGCTGAGCAGCCAGGAGATAAGGAAGTCCACTGGCATGCCCCTTCCCAGGAAGAAAGCAAGAAAAAGAAACATGGGAAAAAGAATGCCATAAATCAGCACGGGCCCCTTCAAATAGTAAATTCTGATATCCTTCTCGGCTATTGCTAGGGCTCGACTGAGCTGGCTGCCGGACATCATTATCTAGCCTCGGTATAAGCAACAAACACGTCTTCTAACGTAGGCGATATTGTAGCCAGACTCACAATCTCAACCTTTTTCGATCTTGTGTAATCAACTAGCGTAGAGATAGCTCGGGCGGGTTCTTCTGCATATAACCTGAACTTATCACCCATCTTCTCGACGGATTCTATCCCCTGGAGTGCGGATAGATCGTCCTGAGGCACATCTTTGTCAAAAGATACCTCAAGGGAATGCAGGCTATCGATACGTTTCTTCAGCACTTCGGGCCGGTCGATGGCAACGATCCTACCCCGATTGATTATGGCTATTCTGCTGCAGAGCTGGTTAGCTTCTTCCATATTGTGGGTCGTCAGAAGAAATGTTACTCCTTTAGCATTTAGATCGGCAACTATATTTCGAATCAAGCGGGAGCTCTGCACATCCAGGCCAGACGTCGGTTCGTCCATGATCAACACCTGAGGTTCACTTATCAAGGCCATACATATCTGAAGACGCTGTTTCATCCCTTTGGAAAAGCCTTTCACCGCAACTGCTCTCTTCTCATAGAGGTCGAACCGCTTCAGCAGATCCTCCGCCCTACTCTGTCTCTGCATCTTTTCAAGCCCGTAAAGCTTGCCCATGAGCATCAAGTTCTGCCAGGCGGAGAGATCGATGTAGGCATTGGAGGTCTCAGGAAGAACTCCAGTCACCTGTTTTGCATTTAATCCATCCTTCTCAACATCATGGCCCATTATACTGGCCCTACCCGCGTCAGGTTTGATCAGACCTGTGATCATCCGCACAGTGGTAGTCTTGCCGGCTCCATTGGGACCTAGAAAGCCAAATAACTCACCCTGTGCCACAGTGAAGTTTATGTGGTCCACGGCAGTAAAATTGCCGAATCGCTTGGTCAAGTCTTCAACAACAATTGCATTCATGAGATCTCTTTCAATTCTTCTTCGACCCCATCCAGCTCGCATTTCAGCGATTCCCTGTATTCCTCCAGCATCTCTATTCTTTCCTTTTTGCTCAAGAACTTGCGTTCTCCACAGCCGCATGTTCCATGAGCGTCGGAATGATGGATTCCGTGGCGCATGGGCATAGAATGATGACCGTGTTTTTCTTCGCAGCCGCACATTTCACGCGCGCCGGATTGACAGACGCCTTGGTTCACAGTCACAGATTGATGACCTTGTTTTTCTCCACAGCACATTTATTCCACCTCGTTTTCTTCCAACAAATCAATCACAATTCTACGGGTCTTTAGCTTCCACACCTTCTCCGGCGTGCCGCCCTTGACCTCTCTGTAAGAGGCCAACTCGATGATTCCGGCACCCTTGAGGGCAGAAAGATGATAGTAAAGCCCGGCTAATGTCATTCCTGCCTCGCCCAGCTTGAGTTCTTCATAGACCTCTTTCGAGCTTTTCTCGCCCGTGCCTATGCAATCGATGATAGCCCACCGTGTCGGGCAATGCAGAGCCTGAATGTACTTTCGAATGCTCTTCATCCGTTTGGGGATATTCTGACCTTCGCACATTATCTTTGCCTTGAATACTTAAGTTCTACACTTTAGTATAGCAGCTTTCCACTATAAAGCATTTTGGGAAGGGCAAGCATAATCGAAACTCTTTAATCTATAGCAATCGAATCTAAGTGTCGGTGGTGATGGAGTCCACCCTAAACCGCCTCATGGCTGATGACTCCTGTTAGGTGGAGCATCATGCCAGACATAAAGGCCCTTATCCAGTACATCGATGAAAGACGAATCAAAGAGGATAGTCTGAGCGGTTACTCATTTGTAAGAGACCTCCCGCCAACCATCCGAGATACATTTTTTGCATTGGCCTGCCTTAAAATGCTAAAGGCAGACTCGCAAGATGGCGAAATAATCCGTTTCCTGTCCGAGTATGACCAATTTGATTTTAACGGGGCTTACTATGCCATGAAGTGCTTGAAATTGGCCGGAGCAGAGGTAGACTATCAAGATGGAAAGCTACGGTGGATCTACCACGGAAATGAGCAGCAAAGACCATGTGCAGTTCCAAACACGCCCCTCATTCGCTATTTCGAAGGAGAATTGTATGGAATGTATGGTTCGAGCATATTTTCTTCTTCCTTGGGCACAGTTCTTAAGCGCATAGAGCTGGGTGCTGACAATATTGGCAACGGCTTGGTAAACTCGACCCTCGCTCTTCTCGATACGAGCAGCCGCCAGGATATCATGAGCACTTTCATGGCCTTAGAGATATTGAACGCTATGGAGAAGAGGGGCTATCCCATCACCTTGTCTTCGTTACATATCGATTTGATATCTGACTTTTTGAAGCGCTGTGCTACCAGAAATGGATATGCGGCAAATCCCACGGCCAGCTCAGTGACCCTTGAGAGCACATATGCAGGTCACCGGATCGCACTGTATCTTAAAATTCCCGATCCATTAGGCATTGCATCTTTTATAGACTCCCTTCAGAATGAGAATGGCGGTTTTAGAGGGTCACAGTTCGGCGGCATATCTACCCTGGAATCATGTTATCTGGCCTTGATCACTATTTCAGATACCTCCTGTGAGGAACATGACCGTCTGCAATGAGGGTGAAGATACTTATTTCGACAAGGTCCTGAAATCAGCCCTGCACCATGGCAGACGCGAGAAGAGGAGAGAGATGGTCTATATTCTTGGGGAACTACGAGATCCCCGTTCCTTGGATACGCTCAAGACTATCATGACCGAAGATGATTCATTCTTGGTATCTGCTTTTGATCATGATGCATCATCCGTCTTTTATGGTGAGAGGCGAAGTGGCCCTGGCCATGGATGAGATGGATCATCCGATGAGGGATGAGCTGCTAAACCAACTGCTAAAAGATATTAGTACATATGTAACAAACTGCGCCTATCTTGTTTTGAATTTGAACGATGTTAACTTAAAAACAGAATAATACGCAAAACAATAGTTTTTCTATGCGAATCGATTTGACCGAAATGGGTAAGAAGTAAGGAGCCAGGCTCCTCACTTCCTTTTCATGGAGGAGATTTACTTCTTCGTCGTCTTCTCGGGATTGAGCACACAAAGTGGACCCCTGAGGTAGACATACCAGTAGAGTGCCGCCACGAAGAGAGCAGCTCCTACGATGTTGCCAAGGGTAACGGGGATGAGGTTTGTTACAAAGAAGTTGTACCATCCGTCCATGCCGCCCAGGTTTGTAGTAGCCACGCCCGCTGTGGCCAGCTTGGCTGCTATTGCCGGATTGTTGGCGGCAAAGATGCCCAGGGGAATGAAGAACATATTGGCCACGCTGTGCTCAAAGCCGATGGCGACGAAGGCCATGATGGGAAACCAGCAGGCAAAGATCTTGCTGATCACATCTTCCGAGCTTATGGCCAGCCAGACAGCCAGGCAGACCAGCCAGTTGCAGCCTATTCCCCGCAGAAACGCAGTTTCGAAGTCCAGGCCGCACTTGGTATTGGCTACGGTTGCCGCCCATCCTGCCCAGGGCAGGTTATCGAAAAATCCACACAGGTAAGCCAGGAAAAAGGCCACGAAAATAGATCCCAGAAAATTGCCCACATAAACCAGCGACCAATTTTTCATCAGGCCCTTGACGGTGGCTTCGCCGTTGAGAATGCTAATGGGCGCGAACATGCAGTTTCCTGTGAATAGCTCTGAGCCGGCGATTATTACCAGCATCAGGCCCACTGGAAATACCGCTCCGGCGGCAAACTTGACAAGGCCGGCTGGGAGAGCGATCTTCCAGATGGCGCCGTCCGGGGCAGTGATGGTGCCGTTGGAAAGGCCTCCAGCCACAATCTCGCTTAAAAGAGCTCCAAAGGCGATGTAGGCTCCGGCTAAAAAGCCCAGCACCAGCAGCTTTTGCCATGTTATATTGCATTTCGTGCATCCGGCAGCAATGGCTGCCTTAGCGATATCAGCGGGAACTTTGAATGCCATAATCTCCCTCCAGAGCAAGCAGCCCGGCAAATTAATCCCGAAACGTCCGGCGTTTTGCGATAGCTTAGCAAGGGCCATCGCCGCTCTCTTTTCTGGGCAGCCTGCAGGATGGGCAATTGCTTGCCGGCATATCGACTAAAAGGTTTGCGGTTGGCAGATAAATTATGAAAAGTTATGAAAAAAATAAAGGGGTTTATGAAAAAACTTCACATTGATGGCCAATCCTCAGTATAATCAAGCCCCTGCTAACTTGCAGTCGCCTTCCGGATGCTCCAGCTCTTCGTTAAGCTTTCTTTTTGCCGGATTGAAACTCTTCTTGTGCCGGCAGTCCATCAGCTTATGCCAGTTATCTCTCTCCCAGATGTTGAAGGATTTATCCTCTTCAGGGATGAGCTGGCGCAGTCGCAGAACCAGTCCATCCCAGTTGACCTGATCGCCGCGAAAATCCGGGCCGTCCACGCAGGCGAACTTGGTCTTGCCGGCCACTTCCACCCGACATGCACCGCACATGCCCGTGCCGTCCACCATGATGGGCGTAAGGCTGACAATCGTCTCCACCTCCGAGGCATGGGAGGCGTCCGAGGAGACCTTCATCATGAAAGGGCAACCATGAGCGAAGATCCTGTCGACTCCCTTTCCTGACTGCAGTTCTTGCTCTATGAAGTCATTGGCCCAGGCAGTCTTGCCGCAGCCTGTAACGACATGAACCTCATCGCTGAACTCCTTGAGCTTATCTATCCAGAAGACGAAATCCGGACCGCGGCCTTCCACAACGGTTACCACGTAGTTGCCCTTCTCTTTGAGGGCCTTTACGAGCGGTAGTGTCGGCCCGACCCCAAAGCATCCGCAGGCGCAGATAACCCTGCCGAAGTTCTCGATCTCTGTTGGCGTTCCCAGGGGGCCAGCGATATTGGTAACGCATTCGCCTTCTTTCATGGTGGACAGCTTGGCGGTGCTGGTCCCCAGAACGTAGAAGACAATGTCCACGGTGCCCTCTTTTTCGTCCCAGCCAGCCAGACCCATGGGAATCCTCTCTCCTTTCTCGTCCACCCTTATGATTACAAACTGACCCGGTCTGGCAGTGCTCGCAATCTTGGGAGCTTTAAACTTCATGTAGATGATATTGGGAGCTACGGTCTCCTTGGTTACGATCTCGTACATCTCTAGCCTCCTCTAATCTTATTCAGCTTCACGGCACAGACCTTTAGCTCCGGGATCTTGGCGATGGGATCCAAGGCCGGATTGGTAAGAACGTTGGTGGGCGTCTCCGAGAAATGGAAGGTCATAAAGACCACGCCGACAGGCGACTTTTCTGTGGTCTTGGCTTTGGCCTTAACAGATCCCCGGCGGGAGGTTACCTCGATCAGCTCGCCGTCAACAATACCTAAAGTGAGGGCATCTTGCGGATTCATCTCAACCAGCTCTTCGCCCCGGAGAATGTTGAGGTCGCCCACCTTTCTCGTCATGGTTCCGGTGTGATACTGGCAGAGAACCCTGCCTGTGGTGAGGATGAAGGGGTAATTCTCATCAGGCAGCTCCATAGAAGGCCGGTAATCGACCACATTGAACTTGCCAAGGCCCCTCGTAAACTGGCCTTTATGCAGGTACCCGGTTCCCGGATGCTCCATGTTGGGGCAGGGCCACTGCAGCCCATCGCCCTCCAGCCGTTCATAGCTTATGCCCCCATAGCTGGGAGCAAGCTTTGCTACCTCGGACATGATCTCGGAGGGATGGCCATAGCAGAACTGGCCCCCCCAGCCCATGCGAGCTGCCAGAGCGTCCAGGATCATCCAGTCGGGCATGGACTCGCCGACGCTGTCCAGGGCCTTCCTGATCCTCTGCACCCGGCGTTCTGTATTGGTGAAGGTTCCGTCTTTTTCCAGGCCGGATGTTGCCGGCAGGACCACGTCTGCCAATGACGCCGTTTCGGATAGGAAGATGTCCTGCACCACCAGAAACTCCAGGGTATTCAATGCTTCTATCACGTGGCTGCAGTCCGGATCGCTGACGACCGGATTTTCTCCCATGATGTACATGGCCCGGATCTTTCCCTCATAGGCGGCATTCATCATCTCGACCAACGTCTGGCCGGGCTTTTCCGGCAGAGCCGCACCCCAGGCCAGCTCGAACTTCTTGCGAAGATCGGGGTTGATCACTGCCTGGTATGCAGGCAGGAGATTGGGCAGGGCACCCATGTCGCAGGAGCCCTGCACATTGTTCTGGCCTCGCAGGGGGTTGATGCCGGCGGAGGGTCGGCCGATGTTGCCCGTCATCATGGCCAGATTGGCCAGGGTGAAGATATTATCCACTCCATGAGAGTGCTGGGTGATGCCCATGGAATAGATTATAGAGGAAGGATTTCCGCGGGCATAGAGCCGGGCAGCATCTCTGATCAGCTCGGACTTGACACCCGTAATTCGCGCCGCGTCAGAGGCGCACAGCTTCAATAGAGAGTCCTTGAACTCTGGGAAGCCCTCCGTCCTCTGGGATATGAAATCCTCATCCATCAGCTTTTCTTCCAGGATTATGCGGCACATCTCCAGGACAAGAGGCACATCTGTTCCCGGGGTCTGCCGCAGCCAGACATCGGCGATCTTGCACAGGTCGATCCAGCGGGGATTGGCCACTATGATCCTGGCTCCCTTCCTCTTGGCCTCTTTGATCTTGAGGGCGATGACGGGATGCTGCTCGCTGGTGTTCGAGCCTATGATGAAGATGCATCCGGCATCCGATAATTCCGAAATGGAGTTGGTCATGGCTCCGCTGCCGAAAGCCAGAGCCAGGGCGGAGACGGTCGAGGCATGGCAGAGCCTGGCGCAGTGATCCACGTTGTTGGTCTGCATAACCAGCCGGGCAAACTTTTGGGCCAGGTAGTTCTCCTCATTGCTGCACTTGGCCGATGAGAGGAAGGCAAAGCTGTCGCCCTTATAGCCATTCAATTTTTCGGCCACCAGATCCAGGGCTTCCTCCCAGGTCGCAGGTACCAGTTTGTCGTTCTTCCTGATGAGGGGCACTGTGAGGCGCTCCGGGCTCTCGACGAAGCCGAGGCCGAAGCGGCCCTTGACGCAGAGCTGGCCGTTGTTGGGCAGGCAATCTCGTTTGCCTCTAACTCTTACTATTCGGTTGTCCAGGACACCTACCTCTATCCGGCAGCCCACGCCGCAGTAGGGACAGACGGTGCTGGTGGTCCTCTCCGGCCTTTGCCATTTCTCAGATCTGGCATAGAGGGCCGCTGTGGGGCAGATGTCGACGCATGTGCCGCAAAACTTGCAGTCGCAGTCCTGCAGTGATTCCGGGCCTATCCAGTGCATGCGGTGAAAATCTGGATTGCTGGTGAGGATGCCTTCGCCGCGCACCTCTTGACAGGCTCGCACGCAGCGACCGCAGAGGATGCAAAGGCTGTAATTGCGGTCAAAGAAGGGCTCTCTCAAAACTGGCAGGTTCTTAAAAGAGATCTGATATCGGATGTTCTCAAGTCCAACGAACTGCACTGCCTGCTGCAGCTCGCATTCGCCGTTCTTGGGGCAGTACTTGCAGCCTACTGTCACCGGGAACTTGCGCATGCACTCGCGCAGGTCATTGCATTCGCTTCTCCTTTCGCAAAAGAGGCAGCTGGTGGGATGATTGGTGAGTGCCAGGAGCATCTCCAGGGTGTGTCTTCTCATCTCCTGCAGCTCCTCTGTCCTGGTCTCTACCACCATTCCCTCTTCCGCCTGGGTATTGCAGGCAGTAGGATAGTAATCCAGGCCTTTTACGGAGACGATGCACAGCTTGCAGGAGCCAATGGGCTTGAGGTCTGGGTGGTCGCAAAGTGCTGGTACATAAGAGCCCGCTTTTCGAGCTGCATCGAGAATGGTAGCTCCCTCTGGGACCACTACCTCTCGATCATCGATGGTCAGTCTAATTTCAAACATGTTCCCAACCGCGCCGGGCATTGTAGAGGATTAATTGTATTAGAAGGTTGCTCTGAAAGGAAAATCTTATTAATATTCAAAGGCCGAGTGGCTGGCTGGAATCTGCTAATTAAGACAAGAAATAGGACGCAAAAAAGTCTCGGGTCCTCTTCCCAGGCAAAAAGAGGATCCGTATCCCCAAGCATAAGAATGATCAGCCAGAAGAGATCTTAGCTTAGCCTCAGAGGCGCGGTGTAGGAAAGATGTCAAGCAAGATTAATTTAAACCGGGTGGAGATGCCCAAGCAGTCTCCCGAAAAGAGGAAAAGCAACTTCCAGGAGGTTGCCCTGGGCTACAGTCCAGAGCAAGCGGCAGAAGAGGCGGGCAGATGTATTCAATGCAAGAAGCCCAAGTGCATTGAAGGCTGTCCGGTCGGCGTGGAGATTCCAGACTTCATTTGTGCTCTGCGGGATGGGGACATGCTAGAGGCGGTGAGGTCCCTCAAAAGAAAGAACAGCCTGCCCGGAATTTGCGGCCGGGTCTGTCCCCAGGAGGTGCAGTGCGAGTGCCGATGCGTCCTTGGTAAGAAGGGTGCGCCCATCGCCATTGGCCGTCTGGAGCGTTATGTGGCCGATTGGGAGCTATGCCAGCAGGAAAGGGCGAAGTGTGAGGTCGCGGCGGCAACCGGAAAGCGGGTCGCCGTGGTGGGCTCGGGCCCGGCTGGGCTGACGGTGGCTGCAGAAATGGCCAAGTTTGGGCACTCCGTCACCATCTTTGAGGCTCTGCATGACGGCGGAGGCGTCCTGGTCTACGGCATTCCCGAGTTTCGTCTGCCCAAGGGCATCGTCAGATCGGAGATCGATTATGTGAAGTCTCTGGGAGTCGATCTGGAGCTTGACTCTGTAGTTGGCAGACAGGTCCAGGTGGAGGGCCTGCTCAAAGGGGGCTATGACGGAGTATTCCTGGGAATAGGCGCAGGCGCGCCGCGCTTTCTCAATGTTCCCGGCGAGAACTTGAGCGGTGTTTACTCTGCCAACGAATACCTGACGCGAGTCAATCTGATGAAGGCCTACAAGTTCCCTGAATACGATACTCCTATTAAAATGGGAAAGAAGGTGGCAGTGGTAGGTGGAGGAAACGTGGCCATGGATTCGGCCCGCTCTGCCATGCGCCTGGGGGCGGATGAGGTGCATGTCATCTACCGTCGCTCTCGTGAGGAGATGCCTGCCCGTCTGGAAGAGGTGGAAAACGCCATGGAGGAGGGCGTGATCTTCGACTTCCTCACCAATCCCACTCGCTTTTTAGGCGATGATCGGGGCATGGTAAAAGCCATGGAGATCGTAGAGATGGAGCTTGGCGAGCCCGATGCCTCGGGAAGGCGCAGCCCGCGGGTGAAGAAGGGCTCTGAGCATATTGTCGATGTGGATACGGTAGTCATCGCCGTAGGCACAGTTCCCAATCCCCTCATTGCCTCCAGCACGCCACAGCTTAAGACCACCAAATGGGGCACGCTCGTGGTGGACGAGAGGGGCAGAACGACGATGGTTGGGGTCTGGGCCGGAGGAGACATCACCAGCGGCGGAGCCACGGTCATCAGCGCCATGGGTGCGGGCAAGATTGCGTCGGCGGACATGAACGAGTGGCTGAAGACGGATGGGAAGTGGAGTACGGGATAAGCGACTTACTTCCGATTATTTTTAAAATTTTGAGATATTCTTAATTCTAAATCCGAATGAAATCCTATCAGGAAGATTAAATCGTTGCATGTTTTTATCAATGGTAACCAGATTATTCCGGAAATAGGTGATTGATTCTGGCCAGCATCTTGTCGTGCTCTTCCTTTGTTACAGCCCAGACGATCCGGCCATGGAGATCCGTGGCTCCTCCGTAGGGCAGTTGGTTCTTGGAGGGATCGTAATATTGCTCTAAAACAGATTCCTCTACTGCTCCTGCCATGACAGATAAATCCGACTTGCTGAGTTATAAGGATTGCGAAAATGGGTCCTGTTGCATCCTTGGGTGTTCGTTTATGGTGGTGCATGTGTGTGGTGATTAAACATAAAGCTTGAGTTTGTAACACCATTTGCTAAATTAATTGCATATTAACTCTAAAAAACTTTATACTTCTAACATAATTTTTCCTATTTGCTTTCCAGAGCTGCTATCGATGGTTTCAATTATATTCTCATTAGATTCCTGTCTCAAGAGCGTCCTTGACTCGGAGGGATATGCACTAAGATCTTCGACGATAAAATATACTTCTGCACGGTGCTCTTTTCTTTTCCACAGAACCGGGGGCAAGACCTTAGAATCTACGTGCTGTTTTTTAACATATTTATTCGAACTTGCATGGCTAATTATTTGCACCATTCGCAAATGCCTTCTTGGAGACAAGTCGCTCCTAACTTCAATTCCGTTCAATTTTATTGGTCGCTCTTTTGTGAATTCCCTGGCCCACGAAAGTTTATCATCATCGGTACAGGTTTGAGGTGCAAAGGGCAACAATGCATCGATCGTCATCTTGCGCACCTTATATGGGTATTGCTCTGGGGCTTCGTTAATCGGTTTCGGTTCAAAATAATTAGGGAGTTTTGATATTCCTTGAATATATTTAAGGATATTTCTGGAAGAATCTGGATCGTTTGATTCCAGACAGGCGCCAGCTTGTTTAATATAATATCTACTAAGGAAATCTTCTCTGAACGGCCAATTATTAAAATCGTCGAAAATTTGCAGCGACATCATCTGACTTAATACTTCACCACCATCTGTAATGCGACCATCCTCTGTTATATATACAGATATAGTAGACCCATTCCAATCAAGGAAAGGAGTTGATATTTCTATGGCGTTTTTCCCAACTTGATAAGGCTTTATATTGTCACAGACCTCCTTTTTAATTTTATCAAATATATCAAGTTGTATTTTATTTGCCATAGTCTTCCGTTAACCCCCTTTGTATACTACCCATTTTATGTGCTTGGGTTTGCTCTTCAGCTCCATCCTCTATATTATAACAAAATTTGAATTCATCTAAAAATGCGTTTGGTGGCATTCCGAGATAAAGCCCACTTGTCACAACGTGACGATTTCCTGGCGTGTTATCATCAATAGGGTTAAAAAAATTTAATTCATGAAAATGTGGCCAATTGCCGTATTCAGAACCATCTTCTGTCCTGAAGTTTCCCTTCTCGTGAGTTGGATCGGCCCTTAGAAGATAATCAAAATTTTCTGGCGTCACTCTAATTTTTAATCCTTTATAAACATTATATGAGCAGTAAATAAATAACTTTTTTGCATAATGATCTGGAAGTATTTTTGTAATCATTTTCCTTGATATAAAGAATTTGATGCCATAGTTATCTGTTTCTATATCGATTGGCCCACCTACAACTGTCTTCGGGTTTTCAGATAGCCAGTCTTCATAAGTGGTGGCGTTTAACCTAACAGATTCTCTATGAGGATACATACCAGTGGGCTCGTTCGATTAGTTAGCCCCCTTTTAAGAGTGAATGATATTTAAATTAAACGGCCATGTGCTCTGTTGCATCCTGTGGTGGTACGAAATATTATATGGTCGTTTGATGCTGGTTTCGCCAGTCCGCTACCCAAGAATGCAGCAGAAACCCCCTAGAATGGCGGGGCGACGGCCCTTGGAGAATTGCTACTACCTACCCCCAACCATTAGTCGCATCTATCGGGAAATTCTGAGTGCAATGAACAACTCCTCCGTCATCCTCGCTGCAATAGGTTTAAGCGCACTGATTTAAAGGAGTGTGTACCGATCAGAAAGTGAAAGGCTCAAACCTTGAGAATATGATTGATGCGCTTTCTTCCGAAGGTGTTCTTTGCAATAATCAGGCGAAGATTCTCCATGCACACCGATTTCTAGGAAATGTTGCGGCTCACAAGATAGTGCCTGCAAAATCACAGGAACTAGTTGCCGCTCTCGATATCGCTGAGACTCTGCTGAAAACCATCTACATTCTGCCTAGACTTGCCGATGAGATTTCCACTGGAAAAAAGAAGAGTCCCTAACAACCGGATGGAACACTATGGCGCGTAGCCGCGCCGAGGTTCACGCGGCTCGTTGGCCTTAATACGAAATGAACAACGATAAGCACCACTCGCAGATACCAACGCGTCGCATGAGCGAAGTTAATGCTTCGTTACGCGATCGAGGAGGAGTATCCACAAGCGATTCGTGTCCACCAGCGGCGGAGCCACGGTCATCGAGGCCTGATCGATCTCTTCCAAAGGTTATTGTAGAGGGCAATGACGCCATAGGAATGTTCTTGCCG
>Ga0351913_1017_pt1 | contig 65184 bp, 56 predicted proteins | sample TotcelHT113001M4_FD_206865 | JGI IMG/M metagenome (GOLD analysis project Ga0351913, IMG submission 206865) | Enriched cells from coal bed in the Powder River Basin, Montana, United States - Total cells T11 rep1 HSBNCT.T11.300.1.M4 ... | reverse complement strand
CCACCCTGCAGATGATCTGGTACGATATGTATTATTTTCCGGAATATGATGAAGCGCCGATGTACCTGGATTATGCTGACGGAAGCACAAAAGCATTTACTTCTGAAATGAGGACAGACCCGGATTATGTTCGTTTTGTTGACATTAAAAGCCGGAATTATTATCTCAGGGAGGTCATGTCGCCATTGCTTCAAACCAATTTCCGATTGTCGAAAGAGATTTACGATAAGGTTAAATTAAGCCTTTATGTGAATAATTCAGTCAATAATCGTCCTGAATATGAATATAAAAGGTCGGGTTCGTTTACAAGAAGAAATCCTTCGGTATATTTCGGGGCTGAAATCAAAATAATACTGTAAAGATGAAGAAAGCACTCTTGATTACTTCATTCTTGTTCCTGTTGGTTTCATGTCTCAAAGAGCCGGATTATCATAGCTATCAGGTAATCCTGACAATTGACTTTGGTCCTGATTTTCCTCAGGAACAGAGAAATGGAGCCAAAGTATCTTTTTTCAATCAGCTAAAAAGTTACACTATTGAAGCCGTTGCTGATCCGGACGGGAAAATTCAGTTTTCATCGGTTGAGCCTGGTTTTTATAGCATAACTGTTTCTCATTCATTTAGTTCAGAAGGCAAAATGTATTACTATAATGGCTTGAAAAACATGGAAGTATTTGGTAATGTAATTGACTCTATTAGGATAAACGGCAGTAGTTCGAGTGCTTTTGTGATTAAAGAAATCTATTACAGCGGCAGTACCACGCCTGCGGGTAAACCATATTCAGCCGATCAGTACCTTGAAATATTCAACAATACTTCTGAGATTCAATATGCCGACGGAATTTCGGTATTGGAACATGAATCTTATGCAACCGGAGAAAATTTCTGGGCGAATATGAAGGACTCGATTGTGGTAAAGATGATTTGGACCATTTCCGGTAACGGGAAGCAGGTTCCGGTTTTGCCCGGAAAAAGTATCCTTCTGGCCCAGGATGGAATCAATCACAGGGACGATCCCAATGGAAACCCTTTGAGTCCGGTCAACCTGGGCAATGCCGATTGCGAATTTTATGTCCTAAAGCAACCGGAGGCTGATGTTGATTCACCGGCAGTTCCAAATTTGATTGAAGATTTATTTGTTTTCAGGGGCAATGATGTTGTTTTTCATGTTCGGGGAGGAAGTGCATTTGCAATTGCGAAAATTCCCGGCAAAACCAACGAAGAACGTAAGACATACATCAACAAAAATCTTGTTTCAAAGGCATTGACTTCAGGTTCGAATAACACTTATTTTGTGAAAATTGCAAATGAATATGTGCTTGATGCGGTGGAAGTTGTAATCAGTGAAGCTCATGCTATATATAAACGGTTTCCGCCTGAATTGGATGCCGGATATACTTATATTGCGTCGGGTTCCGGTTCAGGAAAATGTATTCGCCGGAAAATAAAAGAAATTGCAAATGGCCGGGTGGTTTATCAGGATACCAATAATTCGACCGAAGACTTTTTGAAAGATGTTGATCCCCGACCTAAAATGTATGAATAAAAGTTTTGCCGCTATATTGCTTTTTCAGATTTGCCTGATTGCCAGTGCAGCGGATCCGGATGTTGTAAAGCCAGCTAATTTGTTGACATTTAAGCTAATTGAAGCAGGCAGCCCCTGGCTTCAGTCGGGCAATGCCGCAGGTTTATCGCAAATGGTACAACTATTTCCGGCAGAACTAAAACTTGGATTTAACCTGAATGAAGGCAATTCCCATTCGGTTTTTAAAGGGAAATCTGATCAATCTTTTGACTTCGGTTCGCAAAGTTTTCGAAAGATCAATAAAACCTATCTGTATGGATCTTTCAATTACAGCAAAAGCTATGAAAAGGGCTTGAATTTCAGCAACACCAACGATCCGGCCATGAATTATCCATACTTATTGGCTGACACGATCGGGAATGACACTTATGACAGAGAATTTTTCAAGATCACGGGGATCATTTCATCTTCGGTAAACAACCAGTTTGATTTGGGTTTAAGTTTTGACTATAAAGTCGGAACTGCCTCGCAAAACCGCGATCCGCGGCCAGAAAACAAAGTATTGCATACAAATATTTCACCCGGAGTGCTCTTTAAAGCAAAGCATTTCAGGCTTGGGGCAAACCTCGATTATGGATATTACAACGAAGATATTGACATTTCGGTGGTGGAAGAAAATATTCAGCATTCCATGTTTCAGTTGCATGGTCCGGGAGTTTTCAATTATCATGCTTCAAGTTCCTTTTATCGCCTATATCAGCAGCATCAGATTGGGGGAGGATTGCAATTTGAATGGATGTCGGGCAATGTATCCAATTTGTTGCACTCTGATTATAGTTATTCAGTTCAAACCATCGATGATGGGCGAAGAGGAAGTAACGCGACCTGGGCAGCTGTCAAAAACGACTCGCGGCTGGACGGAATTGACTGGAACCTGATCGATGTGATTTCAATTGATCAAGGGGAGAAAGTTCACCAACTGAAAGCAGCACTGCAAATTAGAAACAGGCTGGGAACGGAATTTATTCAGCGTTTGGAGAAAGTAAGTGCAACAGATCTGGAACATTGGATCACTTATGGAAAGGAGCAAAAGTATTATTCACTGCGAACCAATGCAGAATTGAACTATCAGTTAATGGTGAAGGATGAAAATAACCTGATGAAATCACTGTTTAATGCGGGTTTGAAATATTCTGCATTCGATGAGAAATACTATTTGCCCAATAACGATCAGAACTTTTCAAATTTAATGTTTGCGGCAACCTACCTGAAATTATTTACCTTTCCCAGGGCAAGTTTTTCGGCTGAAATGAAATTCAGTTATCAGTTCAATCTTGATGGCAACCAGAAAATGTCAGTTGAGAATTTTTTGGTGAAGAAAATCTTCCGGCCAGAATTTATTTATCAGACAGAAAGTTATCTTTCGCCCGGAATTTCATTGGCTTATCAGGTTCCGCTGAAAAAAACTTTCGATAAGTATTTCGTAAAAACTGATTTCGACTGGTACCATTCAGCGAATGGGCGCAACAGTATCCTGTTCTGTCTTAGCACAGGTTTAATTTTTTAAAACAGCAGGCATGAACAATGTGATTGAATGCAACAACCTTACACATTATTACGGCAGGAAACTGGTGTACGAAAACCTGAATTTTCATGTCAGGGAAGGAAGTATTCTGGGACTGTTGGGTAAAAATGGTACCGGCAAAACTACCACCATCAATATTTTAAATGGTTTTCTCCAGCCGCGCAATGGCGAATGTCTCATTTTTGGTGAAAATACACAGCATTTGAGTCCCCAAACCAAAGCAAAAATCGGATTTTTAATTGAAGGGCACATTCAGTATTCGTTTATGAATATCCGGCAAATCGAAAAATTCTATTCAGGATTTTATCCGAACTGGAAACCTGCTCCATTTTGGGAACTGATGTCGAAGCTGAATGTCACACCGATGCAAAAAATCTCAACCATGTCGTGCGGACAGCGGTCGCAGGTAGCTTTGGGACTTATTCTGGCACAGGATCCCGACCTTTTGATTCTCGATGATTTTTCGATGGGGCTCGATCCGGGGTACCGCCGTTTGTTTATCGACTACCTGCGCGAATATGCCAAAGCCGAAAACAAAACCATATTCACCACTTCGCACATTATTCAGGACATGGAGCGCCTGATTGACGATATGCTGGTTCTTGATTTTAATGGTGTTCTGGCGCAGACTTCGGTAAACGAATTTATGGGAAGTTTCAAGCGTTTCGATTTTGTGCTTGAAAATGACAAAGCGGATCTGAAAAAAGCATCGTTTGTGGTAAATCTTGACAAAGTAAAAAACAAGGTTGAGTTATATACTTACTCATCTGAAAGTATCGTGAAGAAATATTTGGATGATAACAATATCAAAGTCAGCAATTTCGCACAGGTGAAAATGGAGCTTGAAGACGCATTTATTGGTTTAACCGGAAAATATTAGATGATGTGGAAATCTATTGTTTATAAAGAATGGTTAAAAATCCGATGGTTCTTTGTCGGATATACCTTGCTGGGAATTCTGGGTATCGGCTATCTGTTTCTCACCGTGAAGCACAGTTTTGCTTTTAACGGTGGTAAAAATACCTGGAACATTGTTCTGTTTTTGGGGCATCAGTTTTTTAGTCCGTTAAAATATGTCCCGCTGGCGGGTGGATTGACGATTGCCATTGCCCAGTATTTTCCTGAAACAGTGAATAAACGGATCAAGCTAACTTTTCATCTTCCTTTGGGTGAAAATAAAATATTACTGATGATGCATGCTTTTGGGTCAATTAGTTTACTGCTTTCATTTTTAATTTTCTTCGGATTGTTTACTGGTTTTAGCCTGATTTATTTTCCGGTTCAAATGGTGGCCGATAGCTTAATTTCAATTTTTCCCTGGTTTCTTGCCGGATTTTCAGCCTACTTTCTTGTTGCGTTGATTGTTTTGGAGCCTGCCTGGAAATTCCGCTTATTTTATTCATTGGTTGGTGGATTTTTCCTGACCATTTATTACACATCAGCGGTTACCGCAGCTTATGGGCCTGCCAACACCGGATTGTTTGTATTGACAGCTTTTTTAAGTATCGCGCTATTATTTTCAGCACACAGGTTCAGAAAGGGGGAAATGTAAAATGGAAAAAATCAGCAGATATTTATTGGTGTTTATTGCCATCCTCACATTGGCAGTCATTCTTCCCAAATTGTATTGGATGGCCTTCGAAAAACCTGTCCGGAAACCATTTATTCTGTACAGTTGCATCAACGATGATTTTATGATTCATCGCATCAGCGAAAAAACCTGGGAAGACACCAAAGGAAACCCATATACCCGAGAGGAATACGAACAAAAACTTCCAATGATGTTTTTAAAGCAACTTCTTTCTTCAGGTACAATGCCCGATTCTATCAAGGGAATTGCGCTGGATATGCGTGACATTACTGGTGCAAAATCTTTTTTTCGCCTGAAAGTCAACGAAATTGACGCACCGGCTCCTGCTCTTTATCCATTGTTTGAATCTCAATCCGGACGTGCAATGCTTGATTTACCCGACGATTTTTTCAGGATTACCTGGAGGATTGATTTTATTGATGCTGCTACCAACAAGGTACTGGAGGAAAAAAGCCAAATGTTTTCAGGAGCCTTGTACCAGAAAGGTTTTTCTTTTCCGGCGAAAAAGATTTCCGGGCTGGCAACTCCACGCAAATCAATCGATGAAGGTTACCTGATCATGGACTCAAAAGATCAGCTTTTTCATCTGAAAATGATCAAAGGGTTTCCGTATGTAAAGAAAATTGATGTTCCGGAAGATTTGAAATTCAGGCATATCAGTTGTGTTGACTTTAAAAACAAGGACTTTTACGCCTACCTGTTTTCAGATAAAAACGAAATTTATATTCTGACACAGGATGACTATAAATTGATAAAATGGCCAATTGATGGATTTGAAGCGTCAAACTGTGACCTGAAAATTTGGGGCGATTTGTTTAATTATACAGTCATTATTGAGGCCGAAGATCATATTAAAACAATTGCATTGAGCCCTGATTATCAGGTTGTAAATACTTATACTGAAAACTGGAAGCTGAAAGAAGAACAGACCGAAGGCAAAATATTTGCATCACTTTTTCCTGCACAGGTTTCGATGACCAGCGATAACAGCAAGTTTATCCGGTTTTACTTCTCTCTTTCAAAAAGGTTAAACTGGATTTTCTTCAATTTACTATTATTTGCAATTCATTTCATCTGGCTTTACAGGCGAAAAGCCAAATTCAGAAATCATCTGGCCGATTTGGGAATGGTGGCTGTCTGCGGTATTTTCGGGTTTATTGCAATACACTTTTTTCAGAATAAATTCTTTGAATAGCGACAATTCTATTGGTATGATTTATCTTTGAATAAAAAAAAGACTGCCATGAATAAAAAAATTGCTGTTCATTTGGCCAATGGCTTTGAAGAGATTGAAGCCATCAGTATTATCGATGTTTTGCGCAGAGCTGACATCGAAGTTATTGTAACATCCGTTACCGGAAAACTTGAAGTTACCGGGGCTCATCAGCTAAAAGTTTTGGCCGATAAATTTTTCGAAGACGTTAATTACAATGATGTATCAATGATTGTCCTTCCGGGGGGAATGCCGGGAGCTGCAAACCTTGATGCCCATGAAGGTCTGAAGTTGCAGATTTTAAAGTTCTACAATGAAAATAAACCGTTGGCCGCGATTTGTGCAGCGCCGCTTGTGTACGGAAATCTTGGGATATTGAAAGGCAAACAGGTTGTTTGTTATCCGGGTTTCGAGAAATACCTGAAAGGAGCGGAGGTTTTGAACAGCCCGGTTGCCGAGTCGGACAATGTAATTACCGGTCGTGGTCCGGGTGCCGCGATTCAATTTGCCCTTAAATTGGTTGAGAAGCTGGTTTCTGCTGAAAAAGCAGATTTAATTGCCAGTCAAATGCTGGTGGAATGAAAAACTCAGGCGATGGCTTTGGCAGGTATGCTGAAAGTGAATGCACTACCTTTTCCCATCGTGCTTTCAACCCAGATTTTGCCATCGTGCTTGTCCACAAATTCCTGGCATAGAATTAATCCCAGGCCTGAACCATCTTCATTGTTGGTTCCTTTTCGTTTTACTTTGGAGTCGATCCGAAACAGGTTTTTGGTATCTTCTTCAGGAATTCCGATTCCGGTATCGCTTACTGAAACCAATATATGACCGTTCTCTCTTTTGGCTGAAACTTCAATTTGTCCACCTTCGGGAGTAAACTTTATTGCATTACCAATAAGGTTTCTCAAAACAGTTTCAATCATTGAAGGGTCTGCAAAGATTTCTAATTCAGGATCATTTTCGACTTTGATTACTATGTTTTTCTGATCGGCCATTGATCGCAATACACTTAGCGAGTTGTCGAGTACGCGCTGATATTCGACCACAGCAGGCGAAAAGTTTAACCTTCCGGTTTGCGACCGCGACCATTCAAGAAGATTTTGCAGCAATCGGAAAATATTATTGGTGGACTGGTGAATATTGAGTGCGAATTTACGCCGCGCATCTTCGGTAAACCTTTCATAGTCTTTGTTCAGGAGAAAAGAATAGCCCAAAATGGTGTGTAACGGATTCTTTAAATCGTGGGCAATGATCGAAAAAAATTTATTTTTGGAAGCATTCAGTAACTGTAATTCCTGTTCGCTTTGTTCTATTAACTGGTTTTTTTCCCTTAACAGTTGATTCGATTTAATTTTGTCGAGATACTTCATCGAGACAAAAAATACAAGCAGTAAAAGGAGTAAGGCAGTTGCCATCCCAAGTTGTTTAAGTTGTTTGTTTTTTCGGAGTTGGATAAGCGTTAATTCTTGCTCTGCTTGCAAACGATTGATCTCATTCTCCTTCTTTACAGTTTCGTATTGCTTTTCAAGAGTAACAATTTGCTCGTATTTTTCTTTTTGAGCCAGGCTATCAGAATATTGGATGAATAGTTTCAAGTGTTTCATGGCAGTCATATAGTCGCCGGTTTTCTCATAAACTTTTGACAATAAATTATGGCTGGTTGTTTTTATTTTGTAGCCTCTGTTGTATTTATCATTCAATTCGATACTCTGTTCAAATGCTTCAATTGCTGATTTGTATTTACCTTGTTTGTATAAAATAATACCAATTCCCTGCTTGAATTCCGCTTCGTACTGGTACAATCCCAACTTACCAAAGATCGTCCATGCTTGTTTCAAATAATCAACTGCTATATTCATACTATCCGGGTAATTCATATAAATACCTGCAATGTTTGAGAGAGTGGCAGCTTTGAATTCACTGTTTTCGTGTAAGTTTTTAGCTTTCAGGTAATTAATAAGGGCAGAGTCCGGTCGGTTGATGGTTTTATAGATTTCACCCAGCCCATTGTAATTTATGGCCATGCTTGTGTAATTTTCAATAGAGGCGTTCAATGCCAATGCTTTACGATAATTCTGAATGGCATCATTCATATTGCGCATTCGGTTGTGTGTCATTGCAATATTCGAAAGCAATTTTGCGGTACTCCTTTTATCATTCTCACACAGCTTCATCCCGTCAATAAATTGTTTAATCGCTTTATCGCCTTGATCCATATTGTAATAGCACAATCCGATCGCTTTATGGCAATCGACCATATTAACAGTGTCTTTAATTTCTGAGTACACCGATAGCGCTTTTTTGTATGCTGGTATTGCCTTTTGGTATTCGGCGGAATTGAATAAGGATTCACCAAAATAATGCAGGGCCTTTGCCTGAAAAGGAACCAGATTGTTTTTGACCGCAAGTTGATAAGCCATTCTGGAGTAGGCATTACTTTTTACTGAATCATTTTTTAGGCTAAGTGAAAGTTCAAGGTACAATTCTGATTTTTGCTTTTCTGAGGCATTTGCGCAAAGACGCAACAAACTGTCAACCTGCGTTTGAGATGACGCACCCAAAACGACAGATAATACAATAAAGAACATCAGAATCTTTTTCATATTCTTAAAAGAATTGTAATTATTTAGGTACTATTTGATTTGAAAATATGTTTATAAAGTTGTTGAAAAAAATATTTTATTGACATTGAATTGTACGTTATTTATCTATATTTTTAGCTTAATCAAATGCTAATGAGTTAACTATGCCTGACAATATTATAGAACTCAAAGCACTTGTCCTCCTGTTGCTGGACAAAATCGCTGCACTTGAACTAACCATTTCAAGACTGGAAGCGGAAAATGCCGCATTAAGAGCTGAAAACGCCGAACTTAAAGCCCGATTACATTTAGACAGCCATAACAGCAGCAAACCACCTTCAAGCGATGGACTGAATAAGAAACCTGCCTTCCCTAAAGAAAAGAACGGAACTCAAGGCGGTCAGAAAGGACACGATGGGCGCACATTGAGAATGGTAGAAAACCCGGATCATATTGTAATTTGCAAACCCGATACATGCACTTGTGGTCAGGATCTATTCCAACAACCTATATCAATCGTAGCGAGTCGTCAGGTATTTGATTTGCCGGAACCCCGTTTAGAAATTACGGAATATCAAATAGCCCAAGTCTTTTGCCCGATATGCGGCCAATCACATAGAGGTGAATTTCCTTCAGACATAAAAGCTCCGACACAATACGGAACAGGCGTAAAAGCGTTGGTCACCTTACTTAACAGCGAATACAAGTTGCCTTTTGAGAAAATACAAACCCTTTTCGGAGACTTATATGGATACGCTATTAACGTAGGCACCATTATTACCGCCAATGCTACATGCTACGATAAGTTGGCCGATACCGAATCCCTTATTCAGGAGAAGATTACCAATTCCATGGTAGTAAACAGCGATGAGAGCGGTGTCAGGTGTAATGGCAAACTACATTGGCTTCACGTGGCATCTACATCTTTTTTTACGTACTTGTTTGTACATCAGAAAAGGGGAAAGGAAGCCATAGAAAGCGACACTTCAATACTTAAACGCTTTTTCGGTTGGTTAGTGCACGACTGCTGGAGCAGTTATTTTAACCTGACACACCTCAAACATGCTGTATGTGGCGCACATTTGCTGCGCGAATTACAATCATTGATAGAAAATCAAAGCCAATGGGCTATCTCATTTAAGGCATTTCTGCTGGAAACCTATAACAAACCTTTTGAGCAACGACTGGGAAACCGGGCTGAAATAGAACAACAATACGACATCCTCCTCGAACAGGCACAAGTAGAAGAGCCCCAGCCAACAAGGAATGGATCCAAAGGAAGGCCTAAGCGAACCAAAGGACGCAACCTGTTGGAACGATTACAGAAATTTAAACCATCCGTTTTGGCCTTCGCATTCAATGAAGAGGTTCCTTTTACCAATAACCAGGCAGAACGGGATATCAGGCCAATTAAAGTGAAACAAAAAATATCAGGTTGTTTCCGAACATTTAAGGGGGCTGAACATTATGCACGTATTGCTGGCTTCATTTCTACTACTCGTAAACACAAACTCAATGTTTTCAAAGAACTCTGTAATGTTTTTGAGGGCTACTCCTTTTTAACCATCGAACAACTTCCTAAATAATTACAAAGAATTAAACAATCAGCATGTTTTCAATCGGGATGATGGGTTCTCCTTTGTAGCGCAACATCAGGTTTGCCATGGCAAGTGTATCTTTTTCGCAGTAGCGGATGATTCGGTCGAGGTCCCCTTCCTGGTAATAAACTTTGGCCACCTGACTTCCGTCGATATCATCTTTCGGGGTCGGGATGTTAAATACTGCGCACAACAGATCGAGCGAAGTATAATTTTTGTAGTCGCCGAACTTCCACATTTGTAAGGTGTCGAGCAAACGGTCTTTAATTTCCCAGGGTTTTGCTCCTGAAATATCCAGAATTCTTGGTATCCTGAGCCCGTTAATTAATGTACGGCGTGCTATGTAAGGATAGTCGAATTCCTGACCGTTGTGAGCGCACAGTCTTTTCGCCGGATTTGAAGTGAATTTTTCGAGCATGTTATTGAATTCCGACAGCAACTTTTTCTCATCTTCATTGTGAAACGACTTTACCCTGTAAAACCTTTCACCGTTTTTCTGGACGATGCCGCCAGCCGAAATGCAAATTATTTTTCCGAATTCTGCATAAATTCCAGCCCTTTCATAAACATCAGCAGCAAGTTGGTTTTCATTTCTGAAATAACTTGATTTTTTGTCCCACAATTGCTGCATGTGCTCCGGAAGTTTATTTAATTCAGGATGTTGAGGCACTGTTTCGATGTCGATAAACAGTATATCCTCCGAGGAAATTGTATCAAACATTTATTTCAGGTTTTACTGGATATTTTTTATCAAAGATAATGAAGTGAGTGGTTTTGCCACCACCCAAAATGAAACCTTGTGGAACAAGGGATAGAAAATGTTAACTTCGCAGGAGAAAAATATATAAATGTTGTTGTTATGATTAATCATGTTGTGCTGTTTAAGCTTAAAGATTACGATTCGGATAGCCGAAAACAAACAGAAATAAGTAAAATTGAGGATGCTTTGCTTGGACTTCTAGGAAAAATTGATGAGTTAAAGTACATTGAAGTTGGCGTTAATTACGATCTTGAAGCCAAATCGTATGATATCTGTCTGATTACCCATTTCGAGTCGCTTGATGGACTTGAAGTTTACCGTATTCATCCTGAACATCTGAAAGTTGCAGAATTAATAGGGCAACATGCCGTTGAAAGGGCTGCCGTTGATTACGAATTTTAACCTAAAAAGGTCTTTTCAACCCTGAAATTTTAAACTTAATTATTCCTTAACGCATGGAAGGATTGTATCCCCTGAAGTTTACGCCCATTTACAAAGATAAAATCTGGGGTGGAAACAAATTAAAGACAGTTCTGAACAAAGATTTCGGCGATTTGCCCAATTGTGGTGAAAGCTGGGAACTTTCAGGAGTAGAAGACAATGTGTCTGTTGTTTCAAACGGCTTGCTGGCTGGTAATTCGCTGGAAGAACTGATTGAAATTTACATGGGCGACCTGGTTGGTGATCAGGTATTTGAAAACTTTGGAATAGAATTTCCCCTTTTGATTAAGTTCATTGATGCGAACGACGATTTGTCTATTCAGGTTCACCCTGATGATAAAATGTCGAAAGAACGACACAATGCATTCGGTAAAACCGAAATGTGGTATGTGTTGCAGGCTGATGCCGGTTCAAAACTGCAATCAGGATTTAACCAGGAAGTTGATCAGGATAAATATCTTTTCAAGCTTGAACACAACGAGTTAACCGACATTCTGAATTTCGAGGAAGTTGCTGCCGGCGATGTGTATTTTATTCCGGCCGGTCGTGTTCATGCCATCGGAAAAGGAATTTTGCTGGCCGAAATTCAGCAAACATCAGATGTAACCTACCGTATTTACGATTACGACCGTCGCGATGATAAGGGAAATCCGCGTGAACTGCATACTGAACTTGCTTTGGATGCGATTGATTATACACTTCTACCTGAATATAAAACCCAATACGAAACAAAACTGAACGAATCAGTTGAACTCGTGAAGTGTAACTATTTTACCACCAATTTGCTTGATTTGGATGTAGTAGTAGAGAAGGACTACATCAAGCTTGATTCGTTTGTGATTTTTATTTGTCTTGAAGGCGAAGTAAATATTGAAACTGAATCGGGTTCCGAAACAATTCAAAAAGGCGAAACCATTTTGATTCCGGCTTCAATCGAAAATGTTCTGCTGAAACCAGCCTCCACTTCAGCAAAATTGCTGGAAGTGTACATTAATCTTATCCAATGATCAAACAGGCACGATTTATAATCAGTAATACAGATGTGAAAAAATGTCCGCCACCCGACCGGCCCGAATATGCATTTATCGGACGATCGAACGTGGGCAAATCTTCGCTTATCAATATGCTTGTTGGTCAGAAGAGCCTGGCAAAAGTTTCAGTCAGGCCGGGTAAAACTCAGTTGATCAATCATTTTATCATCGACGAAAGCTGGTATTTGGTTGATTTGCCGGGTTATGGTTACGCCAAAATTTCGATTTCGGTAAAAGAAAAGTTTCAGAAATTAATCAGCAGATACATTCTGAACCGCGAAAATCTGTATTGTTTGTTTGTATTGATTGATATCAGGCACGCAGCCCAGAAAATTGATATTGAATTTATAACCTGGCTCGGCGAAAACCATATTCCCTTTGCCATTGTTTTTACCAAAGCTGATAAAGTTGGAAAGGTTACTGCTGCAAAAAATGTGGGTGCCTACATGCTGGAATTGAAAGAGATATGGGAAGAACTTCCTCCGATTCTGGTCAGTTCTTCAGTTGACAGAACAGGTCAGGAAGAAATAATTTCCTTTATTGAAAATGCCAATAAAACATGATTTTTTCAGGTTTGTACTACTTGATACAAGGCTTTTTAAGTCGCTTTTTACTTCAATACAGCGAACTTGCCGGTAAATTCAAAGGGATAAGAATAAGATTTTTTTACCTTTGACCGCAATTCCAAAACACATATTTAAAAAAGGATCAAATGTCAAAAAATGCCCCTTTAAAGATTTTTCCGTGTACAAAGAGTGTGGATTTGACCAGACGAATTTGTGACAGTTTAGGTGTTGAATTAGGAAAAACTTCGTGCCCGGTTTTCTCCGATGGAGAATTTGAACCATGCTATGAGGAAACCATTCGCGGCTCACATGTTTTTATTATTCAGTCAACACCTCCGCCAGCTGAAAATTTGATGGAACTTTTACTGATGATTGATGCCGCCAAACGTGCCTCGGCCTACAAGATCATTGCTGTTATACCTTATTTTGGTTATGGCCGTCAGGACAGAAAGGACAAACCTCGTGTATCAATTGGGGCTAAACTGATTGCTGATATACTTTCGACAGCAGGCGCTAACCGAATCATTACGATGGACCTTCATGCCGATCAGATTCAGGGTTTTTTCAATGTTCCGGTTGACCATTTATACGCATCTTCGATGTTTATTCCTTTTATCAGTCAGATGGGTCTCAAAAATCTGGTAATTGCTTCGCCCGATGTTGGCGGAACCAAACGCGCCAATACCTATTCAAAAATGCTTGGAACCGATATGGTTATCTGTCACAAATCTCGTGTAAAAGCCAATGTGGTTGACAGCATGACATTGATTGGTGAAGTAAAAGGCAAGGATGTAATTTTGGTGGACGATTTGATTGACACCGCCGGAACAATTGCCAAAGCTGCTAATTTAATGATGGACAAAGGTGCTAATAGTGTGCGTGCCTTCGCTGCACATGGTGTCTTATCAGGTCCGGCATACGAAAAAATTGAAAATTCAGCTTTGGCTGAAGTCTATTTTACCGATTCAATTCCTGGCAAACAGGAATCATCAAAAATTAAATATATTCCGATTGCCAGCGCCTTGGGCGAAGCAATTGAAAGAGTTTATAAAAATCAGTCAATTAGTTCGATGTATTACGGCTAATTGTATATATTTGCACCGCTTTTTCCTGAAGCACATGTTATGCATGCTGTTTCCCTTTTTATCGAAAAGGGAGGACTGAGTACCATAATTTAAATTTTTTAAAAATAAGTAAAATGAAATCGATTTCAATTAAAGGCACAAAGAGAGAAGTAGTTGGTAAAAAAGAAACCAAAAGACTACGTGCCGAAGGATTAGTACCCGGAGTACTTTATGGTGGCGACGAACCAGTACATTTTTATGCTCCTGAAAAGGAATTCAAATCACTGATTTATACGCCAAACGTATATCTTGTTGATCTTGATATTGACGGAACTGTAACCCAGTCAATTATTCAGGATAAACAATTTCATCCGGTAAGAGAACAGTTGCTGCACGTTGACTTCCTTCGTACAACTGATGACAAAACCATAAAGGTTGAAATTCCGGTAAAAGTGGAAGGTTTTGCAAAAGGTATCCGTAACGGGGGTAAATTAAAAGTAAATCTTCGCACCCTGAAAGTAAAAGGAATGGTTAAATATCTTCCTGATACGATCAATATCAATGTTGATGATTTGGATATTGGGCAGAGTTATAAAGTTGCTTCTCTAAAAAGAGAAAATCTTGAATTTCTGAACGCACAAGCTGTTCCGGTTATTACAATCATGATTACAAGAGCTGCAAAAGCTGCAAAAGCTGGTGGTAAAGGTTAATCTGTAAAATTTAAGATCTTGAAGTACCTGATTGCAGGTTTAGGAAATCCGGGGAAAGAATACGAAAATACCCGGCATAATATAGGATTTAAAGTATTGGACGCTCTTGCAGATGCGTCCAATACTGTTTTTAGCGATGGACGTTTCGGCTGGTTGGCCGAATATAAGTTCAAAGGCCGGACGTTTATTTTGCTGAAACCGACCACCTACATGAATTTGAGTGGAAAAGCTGTCAATTACTGGTTGCAGAAAGAAAATATCGCCATCGATCATTTACTGGTAGTTGTTGATGATTTGGCTTTGCCTTTGGGTTCGCTGCGACTTCGGGCCAAAGGGAGCGATGCTGGTCACAATGGACTGAAGAATATTACTGAGGTGCTTGGCAGTCAGGATTATGCCCGCCTTCGCATCGGTATTGGCGATAATTTCAGGCAGGGACAACAAATTGATTACGTACTGGGTGAATGGGACAAACAGGAAAAACTTGAGTTGCCGGCCATGATTGATACTTCTATTGAAATTATTAAAAATTTTGGCACCATCGGGGTGCACCAAACCATGACATTTTTTAATAAACGCAAATAAAATGGCAGAAGGTATCCGCATCGACAAATGGCTTTTTGCCGTGCGTCTGTATAAAACGCGCAGCCTGGCATCCGAAGAATGCAGAAAGGGAAAAGTTACCATTGGTGGCATGAACATAAAGCCTTCGCGTGAATTAAAAGTAGGCGAAACCATTCAGATTCGCCGACCACCAATTACCCGCAGCTATAAGATTTTGGCCCTAACAGAAAACAGGATGGCGGCCAAATTGGTTCCTGAATTTATGGTTGAAACGACACCAGCCTCTGAACTTGAAATTCTTGAAAGTCAGAAAATTGACAGCTTTTTCAATCGCGAACGTGGAACCGGAAGACCTACCAAAAAAGACCGGCGCGACATGGATGATTTTTTTGATGTATGAACAATCAAGTCAAATCTGATAACCTTATTGGCATATAGTTGTGACTTCATTCAGTGTTTTTTTCAACTTTCAACTTTCAACTTTGCACTTTTAACTTTAAACTTCATGCTGATCGCACAGGAATTACGAAAAACAAATATTGCTGAGTATATTTTATATATGTGGCAGGTAGAAGATTTGCTACGGGCTTGTGATTTTAACCCTGAATTGATTGAAAAAAAGCTTGTCAGCCGTTTCAATGCGGGTGAGAAAACGAATACTGAAATAACTGACTGGTACAACAATCTGGCACTCATGATGGAAAAGGAACACATCAGGGCAAATGGTCATTTGCAGGTTATTGCCAATCTGGTAAACGATTTGAATGTGTTCCACCTGAAGTTGATTGAAAGACAGTCGGACGGGGAATACCAGCGTTTGTACCAAATGAACAGCGAAGCCATCAGTGAATTTGTAAGGAAATCGGGGAAGTCTGTTGAAAATGAAGTGGAATCCTGTCTGAATGCTTTGTACGGAGTGTTGCTGCTGAAACTTAAAAACAGCAAGATTTCACCGGAGACTATGCGAACAGTGGAAGGATTTGGCCGGATGATCGGGCATTTGTCGGCAAGGTACATTCAATTTGAAAACGATGATTTTGAATTTTAGATAAATCTTTCGATTTCTTCAGCGGAAGGCAAATAGCATGATTCCCTTACTCCAAACCAACTATAACGGTTCCGGGCAATCCATAAATACAACGAGTGCCGCCATTTCCGGGGAATTAATTTAAAAATCGCTGCCAATTTGTAAATACCACCCAATTCTTCTGCAATTTTCAGAACAGCATCGAAATGACTGTAAGTTGTTTGCCCGTCAGAAACAATTACACTGTCGCCCGGTTCTTTCAATGCTGAACTCTGCAATGTCTGGAATACAAAAATCTTCCGTTTGTCGGCCTTCAGGATAAAACTGACCGTACGACTGCATAAAATGCAAACACCATCGAACTGAACAAGTATCTTTCCTTTGGGAACAATCGGGCTCATTTGAAACTTTTATTGAAGTCGTGAATTAATCCGTCTCTGAGCCAGTTCGAAACAGCTTGCCTGTTGTCGGAGAGAATGAACCGTTTCTGGTCGCGGGTGTGGTTGATATTTCCCAGTTCGATGAAAACTGCAGGTGGAAATGAGTTTTTAATGACATAAAGATTCCGCTCCGAAACTGAACCGTTGTAACCTCTTGTTGGTTGGTGACGGGCATATCTTTCCCCGAATGTATTCTTTAAAGTATTGGCCAGGTTTTTACCGGTATCGCTTCTTTTGTCGTGATAGAAAAATACATCGATATTTTCTTTCTGGCTTCGTGAATCGATGTGAATAACCACTAATCGCTGAAATTTTCCCTTGTTCTGAACATACAACTTGTTTACGGCTTCGGTGCTTTGACGCAGGCGGGCAAGCTGGCTGAGCGGAATTGGATCGTTCGGAAAACAAACTTCATCCCGGTCGGGAGTTAGAAACTGTTCATCGCGGATGCCATCGTTTGGGTCGCGGATAATCATGTAAACAGTTGCCCCCCTTTCTATCAGGTTCCGGGCAAGTCGTAACGTTACATCATAAGCATATTCGTCTTCGCAAAGCAGGTGCCCGTTTAAGCTGCCAATTGCACCGGGATCAGGACCGCCATGCCCACACATTAAATAAAAAACTGCCTTGCTGAGTTCCCTGCTTTTGATGGTTACTTCTTTGTATTTATCGCCAAAAATTTCATAAACTTTCTTTTCCTGAGAGGCAACTGAAACAGGTTCCGAATTTCGAATTGTTGTATCTTTTTCTGTAACGATGGGCAGTCGGTATGTTCTGCCAATAATGAGTGAGTTGTCCTTTCCAAGTTTTGTTTTGTTCAGTTCAACAAACTGATCAAGATATTCACGAGGTGAAAGCCCGTTCTGTTTCAGTACTGAATAGATTCCGTCTCCTTTTTTTGCCGTTATTGTTTTGTAATCCTGAGCGAAAGAAGCACTGGCCAGAAGCAACAAAAGTGAAGCAATTACTATTCTATATGTATTAAGTTCAAAATGTATGCGTGATATATATGAAACCATGAGCAATTATATTTTATTCAATAAACGATTTTAATTCTGATTTGTTTTTATCTTTATCCGTAGTTCAGCTATATTTTTATTCAGAATTACATTTTTAAATATACTTCAATGCGTCGTTTATTCCTCACTTTTTGTGTCATTTTAATATTATTTTCCTGTAACAAGCATCTCGTTGTACGCGAAGTAAATACAAAAAATATTTCAATTGATTCGAATGTGGGTCCACCCGATTCGTTGGTTGAATTGATGGTCAAACCCTACCGTGACAGTATTGAACATGATATGTCCACCCTGGTTGCTGTCATTTCGGAGCCGCTTGTAAAGGGGAAACCTGAAAGTAACTTAACCAATCTGGTTGCTGATGTTTTAATGGAGTCCGGAACTTCTTATTGTTTGAAACAGAATTTAAGCATTCAGCCTGATGCTGCCTATGTCAATTATGGAGGATTACGGGCATCTTTGCCTCAGGGCGAAATAACAGTGCAACATATTTTTGAATTGATGCCTTTTGAAAATGAAATTGTGCTGATTAAAATTTCAGGAGAATCGTTTATGCAGATGGCTGAAAAAATTGCTGCCAGAGGAGGAGAGGGGGTTGCAGGCATGAAGCTTGGAATCAGAAACGGAAAGGTTTCAAGTTTGATTGTTGCTGATAAAACGATTGGTCCGAAAGCTTTTTACTGGTTGGTTACCAGCGATTATATTGCCAATGGAGGCGATCAGATGAGCATGTTTGACAATCCGGAAGAAAGATTAAATACTGGTTTAAAAATCCGGGATGTTTTGATGCAGGTTTTAAGCGACCGTTATAAAAAGGATGGAATTATTGAGGCAAAAGAAGATGGGAGGATTTTCAATGAGCAATAGAAGAACATTTTTAAAACAATCACTATTGGGTGGAAGCGCCTTGTCATTGGGGATATTTCCGAATGAATTGTTTGCTTCGGGTGAACTTTTAAAACTGACGGTAATGCACACCAATGATATACATTGCCACATCGATCCGTTTGATGATTCACATGCAGAATATGCCGGTCGCGGCGGGATGATCCGGTTTGCTTCACTGGTTTCCAAATGCCGGTCCGAAAGTCCGAACCTTTTATTGCTCGATGCCGGTGATATGTTTCAGGGGACACCATATTTTAATTATTTCAAGGGTGATTTGATATTGAAACTTATGAGCCAGATCGGATATGATGCCGGAACAATTGGAAATCATGAGTTTGATAACGGACTGCCCGATATTCTTTCTGCTTTGAGATTTGCAAAATTCCCGATGGTTTCGAGCAATTATGATTTTACGGATACCATTCTGGCTGATTCTGTTAAGCCCTGGCATATTCTGGAAAAAGGCGGGATAAAAATCGGCATTTACGGACTGGGCATTGAATTGGAAGGTTTGGTTGGCAAATTGAATTATGGAAATACACAATATCTTGATCCATTGGCGACAGCTCTTAAAATGGAGCGATTGCTGAAAAAAGATCACAAGTGTGATCTGGTCATTTGTCTGTCGCATCTTGGGTATTCATACGCTAACCGCAAAATCAGCGATGTGAGTCTTGCCCCCCAAACCAAATACACCGACCTTATTATTGGCGGTCATTCCCACACATTTCTTGATAAGCCAACGGTTTTGGAAAATGCCAAAGGAAATCAGATTTTGGTCAATCAGGCAGGCTGGGCTGCTTTGGCTGCCGGAAAGATTGAATTTATTTTCGATCGTGCCCGAAGGAGAAAAGCATTTTCGTCAACAGTAAATAATCTTTAGATCAATTTTATTGATGGGCAGGAAAACGCTTTTATTGCTTTCGGTTGTTTCAGGATTATTACTGAGTTTGCCCTGGATTTCTTCATCTTTTTCCTGGTCAATGTTTTTTGCTTTTATTCCTTTACTGTTTGTAGAGGATCAAATTGCCATCAAAAAACTAAGTCAAAAGAGCATTGTGTTTTTTTTATATGCTCTGTTAAGTTTTCTTGTATGGAATGTGTTGTCAACCTGGTGGATTGCTTGTGTTTCCATTTCAGGAATGATAATTATTGCTGTCATTAATGCATTTCTGATGGCTTTTGTCTGGTGGATGATGCATTTGGTTCGTCGGAAATTTGCTGTCAGGGCCGGGTATCTTTCGTTGGTTGTTTTCTGGCTTACATTCGAATTTCTTCATTTTAACTGGTCGATAAACTGGCCCTGGCTTACGCTTGGAAACGGATTTGCCAATTCGGTAAAGTTGGTGCAATGGTACGAGTTTACCGGAGTATTGGGGGGATCGCTTTGGGTTTTATTGAGCAATATATTGATATTCAGGTTGGTTAAAAGTGTTTTCAGAAAGGAAATGCCTGAAGCTGTTAAATTTGGAAGCTTTTCTCTTGCGATTATTTTATTGCCTGTTTGCTTGTCTATATTTCAGTATTACAACTACAAAGAAAATGGATCAGTACGTGAAGTTGTTGTGCTGCAGCCCAATATTGATCCATTCACAGAGAAATTTTCGGGAATGGGCGATGAAGAACAAACCCAGCGTTTAATTTCTCTTGCAGAAACCATTATTTCTGATTCAACCGATTATGTTTTGGCTCCTGAAACGGCACTTTCGCAAATGTGGGAAGTTCAGGAAATAAATCAAAATGTGGTATTACAGCCAATTAATTCTTTGATAGATAAATATCCGAATGTCAGGTTTGTTGTCGGCGCTATGACCAAAAAGGAAATTGTTGCAGGAGAACCTGTATCTTCTTCAGCACGCCAAACTGACGAAGGCCGGTTATACAATGTTTTCAACTCTGCTTTAATGGTTGATCATTCGGGCAAAGTTCAGGTTGGGCATAAAAGTTTGCTGGTTAGTGGCGTTGAAAAGATGCCATTTGAAAAATACTTTTCATTTCTCCGGAAATATATTGTCGATCTGGGCGGAGTAAGCGGAAGTTTGGCCGCTGCAAACCAACTAACCGTTTTTGATGGATACAATCAGGATAAAATTGGATCTGTTATTTGCTTTGAATCCGCTTTTGGAGCGCATGTTGGAAATGCTGTTGCGAATGGGGCTAATTTGATTTTTGTAATGACCAATGATGGCTGGTGGAAAGAATCGCCCGGCGTAGAACAACATTTCTCCTATTCAAGGTTAAGGGCCATTGAAACCCGCAGAAGTATTGTACGAAGCGCCAATACCGGTATTTCAGGTTTTATAAATCCGAAAGGAGATGTGGTCAAAAAATCTGGTGTGAATACCAGTACTGCAATCATTTCGGAGATAGGGATAAATAACACGATCACATTCTATGTATTGTATGGCGATTATTTAGGTCGGGTAAGTATATTCTTGTCAGGCTTGATATTGATTTATCTGATAATGGATCGGTTGAAAAATCTGAGATGAATGGATTATTACGATTTTATCTTGATAGGTTACAAATTCAAAAAGACCGCAAATCATTGATTTGCGGTCTTTTATTTGGGTTTGGCTCCCAATTTTGTCGGGGTGGCCGGAGTCGAGAATTCTTTTCAACCGTCTGATTTTGTGGTATTTAAAACCTGTTTATTTTGTCTGTTAGGGTCTATGTCGTTCAATAGAGTCTATTTTTTTGCCATTTAGCCCCAATTCTTATTGTTTAATTATCCATAGATTCAACCGTTGTAGGCAAGCTTAATTTTCTACAAATAAAGTACAAACCAAAATTACAAAGAAAAATACGCTGACACTTTTAGTTCTAACAGTTTATCTGATTTCCAATGCCCAGTTTATTGACAATTATGGGATTAAAATTGGAGCCGGATTGTCAAATCAATATTGGGAATATGAAACAATGTTTTCAGATTTGTCAGGTTGGGAAAAAAATAAACCGCTAAAAGGCGGTTTTTTTAATTGGTAATTTTTTATGATTGACCGTTTGCTTACCTATTTAATATTTTGCAGCAGTCAATTGTGGTCATTTATTTCCATTCTGTTATAATTTCATGGCAATTTAATGACCACCAAATGACAATTGAATGCCCTTCGACTGCTACGCGCTCAGGGAACTACTTTTTATGACATTAGGTAAATTCACGGATACTCATTAATTTTCTTCAAGATTTCTCAAACGAATAAACCACCCAGTTATTCTTTTCCTGAAACCCGGTTTCCTGAAGTCCTAGCGATTCGGCTTTTGCTTTAACATCGGGCATGTCGTGTGTGTAAAATCCACTCAGGTATAGTTTTCCTCCTGATTGCAATACACTTTCATAAACTGGCAAATCGTTGATGATCACATTTTTATGGATGTTGGCAAAGATGATTTCGTACGTTTCGTCGCCAAGTAAACTGGCATCACCCAATTTTGCTTCCAGATTGAAAATATTGTTCAGGCGGGCATTTTCAACGGTACTTTCAAACGACCAGGTGTCGATGTCGATAGCAGTTACGCTTTTTGCTCCTTTTAGCGAAGCCAGCATTCCCAGTATTCCGGTGCCGCAACCCATGTCCAAAACAGTTTTTCCTGAAAGATCCATGTTCAAAATTTGTTCGGCAACCAGCGTGGTGGTTTCGTGGTTTCCGGTTCCGAATGCCATTTTTGGCTCAATTACCAGTTCAAATTCAGCTGGCTCATATTCAGTGTGAAACGGCGCACGAACCAGACAGCGATTGCCAATCAGCAATGGTTTGAAATAGTTCTTTTCCCATACTTCGTTCCAGTTTTGATCCGGAATAATTTCATTTTCAGTTTGGACAGAAAAGGGTAGGGAAGCGGTAATTTCCCCGATCTGTTCCAGATCAACAGTTTCTCCGGGAATGTATCCCATCACCAGTTCTTCGGTCTCGTCAAAACTTTCAAAAGAAAGATCAGAAAGTAATGCGACCAGTATTTCGCGGTTTTCCTGATTGTCCGGATTTAGCTTAAAGCTGATTTGTGTATAGTTCATAAAATGAGTTTCAAGTTCAAAGTTCAAAGTTTCAAGTGTGCTCTTAAAATACATATTTCGCAGCGGCCAAATGTAGCACAAAAAGAAAGACCTCCCGTTGCCTCATAGCTTTTGTATGAGATTTCTATGTGCACTGTCCCTCTTTTTTTACCGTTTTTCATTAGTCATTTTCTTCGTAGTAATAGGAGTAGTCAATTCCTTTCAAAAACATTTCGCGGTCGTTTATTTTGGTGGTGAGCGCATCTTTCAAAAGTGTTTTCAAAACACTACTTTTAGTTGATTTGTCCCGCAAAATCATACAATCCGCCAAACAAATAAGCATGTAATTGTTGCAAACCTTTGGTTGTTCCAACTTCTATGCTGTTGATAAAAGTACTTTCAAACAATGCATACGCTTTTGTTTTGCTTTTTCCGTCTATGCTTTCATCACCGTATGTAAACCATTCAATCATTCAAAATCTTCCAATGGCCTGATTTATCGCTTCCTATGCGTTCTATTTTTCCGCTGTGTTTAAGTTCTTTTATTTTCCGTTTTACTGTGCTCAAACTTATCTTTAATCTTTCGCCTATTTGGGTTGCTGTTATTTGGTTATTTTGCTTTATTAAATAAAATACAGTGTCATTTTCAGTGTCATTTTCAATTTTTACAGTGTCATTTTGCGTTTTTACAGTGTCAATATATTGAACATGCATTTCTCTGTTTATCAGCGAATGATTTTGGCCAAGCAATAAATTTGAAACAAAATGTATAAGATATTTTTCTGTTTTGTAAATGCCTTTGGATAAATCTTCGTAGTTGGCTCGCACAAGTGCATTTCGGAAATACCAGGAATTCTCTGCGAATAAGTTGTTGTTTACCTCTTTAAAACCAAGTTTGCGAAGATATTTTATTAAAAAAATTGCAGTTGTACGTGTGTTGCCCTCGCCAAAAATATGAATCTGCCACAAATCGCTAATAAAAAGTGCAATGTGTTCTAAAATTTCTTGTTGGCTTAAACCTTTGTATCTAAATTTTTTTTCTTTTTCAAAATCATACTCCAAAGTAGCTTTCAAACTTTCGGCACTCGCATATAAAACCGTTTCTCCATTTAAAACCCATTCTTGTTTGGTAATGTTATAATCACGGATTTTGCCTGCATGGCTGTAAATGTCTTGAAATAACCTGCGATGAATAGTAAGATATTCGGCTGGCGAAAACGTAAAGGTCTGTTCGCTTAATATTTCGGCAATTTGTGCCGATACTTTGTCGGCTTCTTCGGTGCGGTTTTCGGTGTCTTTTTCAGGATGTTGCTTGTAATAACTGTCTATTAGTTGTTTTACCTCATCAATGGAAATGTCGCCTTCAATGTTCTGCTTAGCAGTTGCTATCAAATAGTCAGAAGGTGTTAACCCATCAACTTGTTGCAATCCGATAGCGATTTTCCAAACTTTTGCTTTTTCTGCTTTGTTGGGTTCACCTTGTCGTAAATATTCTTCAAAATTATCCATTTTCAAATTTTGTCCTAAGTCTTTACTTTTTTAAGTCGTAAATGTAAATTATTATTGTCAACTTTCAAGATCGCAGGGGCTTACACTTACACCCCAATGTTCCGCGTATATGATTATGTGCGGATTGCGGGCTACTTTCCTGTCCAGTTACACCGTACTTTGGTGCGGGGCAGAACACTCGAATAACCACTTAAACCCCAATGTTTTATATCGCGTTTTAGGGGCTGTTGTTCATTATCTTCCGTCTGTTTATCAATCATTTAGCTCTTGTTTTAGTCTCTGTCAAATTACACCAACTTATCCACGAAGCACAAATTTGTTTTTTTTTGTGTGATGGCAAAAATGCCTTTGGTAACGTGGGCTGAAAAGACGGAAGCTCTTTTGCAGGCCTTTGGTTTTAGCGTTGGCTTGTGTGGGCTTACAAATGTGCTTACGACTGTGCGGTGGCTCAAAAATATTGCAATAAATGGTCTGCCCAAGCTTTAGCTAAAAGTGGAGGAACGGCATTCCCAATTTGAACATAGTAGTTTCTTTTTGTTTTAGAAAGAACCTCGAACGAGTCAGGAAATGATTGAATTCTTAAACCTTCTCTCAGACTAATAAGTCTGGGTTGTTCATAGTGAATATTACAGCCAACATTTAGGCGATTAAAATGGGTATTTAATGTGTAAGAAGGATTCTCTTTTGATAATCTTCCATATGTCGTTGTTCTTCCACCTGTCTTCTTAAAGTTTAAAATTCTAGTTGTTGAAATTTCATCAGGAACATCCATGTAGTTTCCACCTGGAGGAATATGGTCAATGAGTTCCTGGTCCTTTTTACTCGCATAAGGAGTAAAATGCAAATCAAATTTCCCATTCTGGCCAATTCGCATCAACTCCTGAAATTCTCCCTGCGGTTTCTTGTTATATTTACCAATTCCATTTTCAGTTGTATCTGACAAGTCTGATAATGCTTCATAAGCACTGATCCAATTTCCTTCCAAATGAGTCTTTATTGGCTCTGTAATTTTAGTATTTTTTATATTCCCGGCAATAAAAACTCTCACTCGTTTCTGGGGAACACCATAATTGGCAGCATTAAGTTTGAAAATCGAAGTTGTATAGCCTATGTCTTTGAATGCTTCAACAAGATTGTCAAGAACCTTAGAACCATCAGGATTCTTAGCAGAAAGAATTCCCGCTACATTTTCAAGAATGAAAATTTTTGGTTTTACTGTTTTTAATACTTCTAAGTAGGACCAAACCAAATCTGACCTATCATCTTCTGGATTTCTTTTCCCAACTAATGAAAATGATTGACATGGTGGACCTCCAATTACCATGTCTGCATTGGGAATTAAGGTCTTGTCAATTTTTGTAATGTCTTCACAAAAAATGTGGTCACCAATATTGAATCGATAAGTTTCACAGGCATCTTTAAGAATATCATTTGCCCAAATAATTTCATATCCTGATTGTTTGAATCCTAAGTCCAAACCACCACAGCCCGAAAACATACTAACTACTTTTAGTTTTTTCATATCCTTCTGTCTTCTACTAGTTCTGCTAAAAACAATTCAAAATAATCCACCATTTCAGCAACAGTCGCAAATCCCAAATTATTCTTTTGGAAAATGATGTTGCCAATTGATAAATCAAGATTTCTTCTCGGTGTTGCTAAGCCTTCGTCACCGCTAAATTCAAGATTCGCAAGATTGAGGGCATCAAACTCTGCAACGACTGTAATTATTTCTAATTGTGTAAATTGGGCTAAGTCAGGAATTTTGAAGCGTTTAATTTGAAATCCCTCTAACTTTCTTAATCCTTCCTGATTATTGGCATTTAATTCAAATTGTATTTGACCAAATGTTGAAAGCAAAAATGCTGTTATTAATTTATACTGCTGCTCATCTGTTGCATTTGCATTTTGATTTTGCAAATCATTGCAGTAAAAAAAGTTTGTCGATAGAGTTAAATTGTGATTGTTTGGATTGTAATAAACACAATGCTTTGTTCTGTCCCCTCTTGGAATTAAAATCTTTGGAATAATGGTATTCCTATATGCACTGTTTACAATCGTTCCCCATTTGGCTAAACCGAATTCGGCAACGCAATCAGCAAAAAAGTCAACTAAATCTTGATCGGCTTGTAATGCAATGGGTAAAGCATTCGCAGCGTTTCTGTCTGCTCTGGAAGGAAAATGGAATGCTTTATCAAGCTCAATGTCATTAATAGTCAAAACGTAATTTCTACGTTCAAAATTATTTTGAATCCCGTAACTCACATTTGCATTTAACCTCACTGACATTTCAATCTTTGCTCTTTGGACGCCTAAATTTTTTTGAGCAGTAGTCAGTCGTTTCCCATAACCAAAGTAGTGATTTGATTGCTGATCAAGTTTTGGAAATATAATTGTTGAAGCACCACTGTTTTCTGCTCCGCCTCTCCCAATATGTGCAAAGTGGTGGTCAATATCAATTAAGAAGTTTTGGTTTAGGAAATCATCATAACTGTTGTCATTCAAATATTGTTTCCAATTCTCAGAGGGCACAAGTGTATTTCTCGGAACAACTCTAAGTTTGCATGATGCAGTTGTTGTATCAGCATTTAATGTAAGAATTGCTTTGAGATTATCAGGATTGAGCAGAACATTTTCATCCGAAACTCTTAAAAAGGAAACATTTGCTGAATTGTTTCCTTTCTTTAAAATAACAACAACTGTGGATACGACAAACTCTTGAAAATATTTTCTCGGATAAGAAATAATTGATTCAACCTTGTCTAAAATAAATTCCTTTAAGTGTTCACCATCTTCATTATTTAGAAATTTTGTCATTAGGATAATTCCTGCCTTGCCGTTGTTCCGCAAGTAATGCCATATGTAATTTATGAAATAGAAATAAAGATTCGGTTGTGAAGCATTTGCAACAAAGGAATTCAATCCCTGACCTGCTATTGCTGATCTCATTTTTGATTTATCAGCCGCAGTAATTGGAGCATCAGGATTATCGTTTCGCAAAAATGGTGGATTCACTAACACAGCATCATATTGGTTTGCTCTTGCGTTTAGGAATATATCTCCAATCAAAATATTTGCAAATGTGTTGGTGTTAATTTGCGCAAGATTTTTAGAAAGCAATCTGAAGGCAGATAGTTGAGAAAGGAATGGGTCAATCTCAATACCGTCTATTTGATTTAGAATTTGATTGTGTGTTTTTGCTTGGTTAGCGGTTGCAGCAAGCAAATTTATTTGGTCATATGAGGCATCCAATAATGCACCATCGCCACATCCCGGGTCTAATACCCTTGCATCAGGTGAATCTATACAAAGTGCTGCCAAAAGATTTGATAATTCAGCATCTGACATTATTTTTCCTTTGCTACGCAATTCTTCCTTAATATAGACTTTGGAGGTAATTAAATTGAAAACATAAGAAGGAGAAGAATTGTCAGCAACAGCGTTGCTGTTGTGTTGAACAAAACACTGAATCAAATCCTTGAAATATCGTAAATAGTTTGCTGAAAAATTATCAGGAAAAAGTCGTTGATCTTGATTCGGATGGTCAGTAAAAATCTGTCTGAAATCTAACTGAATAATCCTGTTATAATTATTCGCTAAGTTGTTTGTGAATTGCAGTAGCGTTGCATTGTCCGGTGGATAATTATGAAAGCGAGCAGCGTTTGGATTTCGAGTTTGTGTATAGAAATCTTTTAAGTAAGCGTATGCAAGTAATCTGAATAGCTCATATAAGGTTAGTTCCTTTCTAACTGCTTCGGGATAACCCAAAGAATTTTTTAAAGCGATATAATTGTTGTGAAAACTTTCAATAACAAGTTGCCAATTATTATCCCAATCGGGTGTAACCCGATTGAAAATTAATGGAAGAATACGTTCAAACGTTGTTTGGAGTTCTGCAATTGATGCTGTCGCATCGTGTGTTATTGGATCAAATATTGAATGTTGTTTTGGATTACCTTTTAGCACGCAACTAGTCAAGGGAACTCCTTGTCTGTCTGCTAGTAATACTAATCTTTCAATATTTGTTATACAAAAATACTTGTGATAGTTTGGTTCCCAGTGAGGGCCAAAATCAGTCACATATGATCGAGATTGATTTTGATAACGTTGCGATTCTACGTCTCGATGTGTTCTCTTCACTTCAACAATAAATACAAAACGCTGGCTATTTTTTAATCTGATTGCACAGTCTGGGATTGTTGAGCTATTTGGAATGTTCGCATTATGAACAACTTCTGCTATATTGTTATAGCCGCAATTAACTAATGCATTATTTAATGCTGACTCAACCGCTGGCTGGAAAACACTTACTTCGTCTGAATTATACCAAATTTGAGGCATCCTAATCTATTGAAAATATGTTATTAATATCACTATTAAGCTGAATCGTTTCAATTTGAATCTTACTTCGCAAATTATATTCGTCGATTAAGATTTCGTCTATTTCATTTATCATTTTTGCCTTTTCCTTCGAAAATCGGTTAACTGATTTTAATTTTTCTCCAGCAGTTTCTAGTTTATTTATCGTATCGTTTGAAAGTTTATGAATGTCAATTATTGGAATCTGTTTGAATTCGTAAAGTTGAATTTTTCTTAGTCCGTTGCCTTGATTTCTTGAATGCAACAAAATAGAAATTCTTGTGAATGAAGAATTTAGTATCGCAAAGTTTGCTAATAAATTATCTTCGATATTCAGAATATAGAAGTTGTCGGATGAAAAATGCAACTCTTCATTTAGCAAAAAATCAATGTTTTTTCTTAAATAGTAATTGAATAAAATATTTCCTGGCTTTTTGAGTTGGACTTTATACCAATTTGCATTATGTTCAATCTGTTCTTTCAGTGCTTTGAATTTTTCACTTTCAGCTAATATCTCATCTTTTACAATTTTAAGATGCTTTTTTGTCTTTTCAGATAGATTTCCGTTCAAAGCAAGTAAGTAATAGAATTCCTGTTTAATTTTGAATGAACAGATTTTGGTTACGTCCTTTATAAAAGGGATAGATTCTTCAAATATCTTTTCTTGTTGAATGAAATATTTATTTGCAATCGAAGATATGCCTCTTTGGATTGGGTGCGAATTTATTTTTTCTATTGGTTTAAACAACCCGTTTTTAAAATCAATTATTGTTTCCTCGTTAAAGCGATATGTGAAAAAATCCTTTACGGAAATTTTTTTGCTAAGCGAATTTATTTTTGAATTATATGAAGCTACTTCATCAATTGACTTTAACGAATATAGCTTTATCAGTTTATTTTTTTCTTTGTGATTTATTACTCGTTTGAAATCAATAACTGTCGCACCGACATCAGCATCAGGGAAAGCATTTTTCTTGAAATGATAAATTCCTTCTATAGATCCAAAACGAACAAATGCTTCTTTCAAAACTTTTCCAAAATCGCTATATAACCAAGAATCATAAATCACGGCAATCATTCTTCCGTTGTCGGTAAGATGAAAAATGGATTTCAGTAAAAAGTAAACATACAAATTTGACTTTGCCGGAATAATTTCGGATAATGGAGATAAACTTTTTAACGCGAGTGATTTTGAGTTCTCTCCAAACATCATTAGTTCTTGTCTCACATATGGTGGATTTTGGACAATAAAATCAAACTTCTCTGATAGAGGAAGATTGAAAAAACTGTCAAGGATTAGTTCTCTATTTGTTTTTGCATAAAATCCCTTGATGTCTTCACTAATCAAACTCTTGTCTAATTCGACTCCTGTAATTTTTATTGTGGAATCAATGTTGTCAAGATATGAGAGGAAAGTATTTGGCCCAATACAAGGGTCAAGTATTTTATGCTGTGTTTTCAAGTCAGATTTGAAGAGAGAGATCATAAACTTTGCAAGGATATGGGGAGTGAATACTTGACCTAATAAATTCTTTTTATTCTCTTTCTCCAAGACTGATTTTTGGTTTGTGGATATAAGCTGGATTTGATTTGAGAAAAACAATTCCAATTGTTGGTCATTCAAAACATCGATTGACCAAATGTGATTAGCAGAGATTAAAGGGTTGGAAATTACTTCACTCATTTTTGGTTCTTTAAGTATTCTACTTTTCTTTCAGCAACTTTTAATGTATCTATATCTGCTTCTGCTTCAATTATTCTGTATGCGAACTGGTCGCTAAGAAATTCCTTGATAAGATTTTTCTCATCAATATTAAAAAACGCCGCTACTAACTTTATTTGTTCTTTAGTGGGATGCCTTTCATTCCTTTCAATTTTTCCTAATAAAGAAGTATCTATACCGACGACATTTGCAACTGTTTTAAGTGACAATTTTGCCTGTTCACGTATTGCTCTCAATTGCTCACCAAAAGTCAACACATAATTTTCTGAAGTACTCATAAAGGACAATATTTGTCCAAAATTACAACAATGTATTAATTAGGACATAGATTGTCCAATTTATTTATGAACAAGATATGAAGAACTGCGGCCTTTAATTTAAGTGTAGGCTCGTGGGGCCTTGCAAATGTGCTGCAATGTGGGCTTGGGTTGCCATTGTCTATTTCTCATTGCCCCAAAGGGCAAAAGTCAAAGAGCTAAATTCCAGAATCCAATTGTCTTTCTATTTTTGCACTTTCCTGTCAACCTGTGAAGCCGCCTTTACACTTGCCCCTAACATTTGTACACACACAGGATTCAATCTATACCACCATTAGTTTCGAGTATATCTTGGAAACGATGGAATTCCGAGTTTTTGAGGGTATGGTGGTGTTTATCACGTTCATTCATAAAAAAAAGCCGGTCAGGATAAATTCCCAACCGGCCTTGTGTTCTTATTGAATCCCTTCGACAAGCTCAGGGAGCACCCTTCGACAAGCTACGCGAACTTCGACTCAAGCTCAGTTCAACGCTCAGGGAGCGCCCTTCGACTGCTTCGCGCTCAGGGAGCACCCTTCGATACGCTACTCAGGGAGCGCTGCTTCGGACTTCCCTTCGATACGCTACGCTACTCAGGGAGCGCTGCTTCGGACTTCCCTTCGATACGCTACGCTACTCAGGGAGCGCTGCTTCGGACTTCCGTCTTCCGTCTTCGGTCTTCCGTCTTCTTAGTACGCAGTAATTATTCCCAGAAAATCTTCGGCTTTCAGTGATGCGCCACCAATTAAACCACCGTCAATGTCTGGTTGTGAAAACAATTCAGGAGCATTTTTAGCGTTGCAGCTACCACCGTAAAGAATTGAAGTTTCTTCAGCAACAGCTTTACCGAATTTGTCGGCAATCAAACCACGAATGTAAGCCAGCATTTCCTGAGCCTGAGCAGTAGAAGCAGTTACACCTGTTCCGATGGCCCAAATTGGTTCGTAAGCAATGGCCAGTTTCGAGAAGTCTTCAGCACTGAGGTTGAAAATGGTTTCTTCGAGCTGAGTTTTAACGTATGCATTTTGCTCATTGGCTTCGCGAATTGCCAACGCTTCGCCGCAGCAATAAATTGGAGTTAAGCCGTTTGCCAGGGCAAGTGCAACTTTTTTGTTCAGTGTTTCGCTTGTTTCGCCATAATATTCGCGACGTTCAGAGTGACCTAAAATTACATGGGTTGCGCCGGTTGATTTAACCATGGCAGCCGAAACTTCGCCGGTAAAGGCGCCTTTTGCTTCGGCAGCACAGTTCTGTGCAGCAACATCAATAAGTTTAGTATCAACTGCATTTACAACGCTGGTAATGTGTGTGAAAGGAGTTCCAAGAACAACAACCACGTCTTTTACATTTGATATTGTAACCAATTCGCTTACTGCTTTTGCAAGTTCAACACCTTCCTGAACTGTGGTGTTACATTTCCAGTTTCCGGCAACGATCTTTTTTCTCATTATCAATGGGTTTTAATAGTTTTTTAAAATTTTACCAAAAGTAGAAAAAGGCTTTTTAACAACCTAACAAGCCCTCCAGGCATTCACTTTTATTAACTTTAGTTTAAGGAAGTCGGAAGTCAGGAGACCGGAGTCGGAAGAGTGACTTGACCAAAAATTATCCTGCAATTAAATTCATCAATCCATTAACTCTTCTGTTTCGTACACCAATTCCTTTATTTCAGTTTCCGGCTGCCAGCCCAACTGCCTTTCAATTGCCAGAATCATCATGCCTGCAATGTCTTTTCCGGTGGCTGTCTCAATGCCTTCCAGTCCTGGTGAAGAGTTTACTTCGAGCACCAGCGGGCCTTTGTTCGAGCGAATAATATCAACTCCGGCTATTTGCAAACCAAGTACTTTGGCCGCTTTTACTGCCAGTTTTTTTTCTTCGGCAGTTATTTTAATTACCGAAGCGGTTCCGCCCTGGTGTAAATTCGCCCTGAATTCGCCTTTTGCGGCTTCGCGTTGAATGGAGGCAACCACTTTGCCGTCGATCACAAAACAGCGGATGTCTTTTCCTCCGGCTTCCTTAATAAATTCCTGAACCAAAATATTGGCATTTAGGCTTTTAAAGGCATTGATCACACTTTCTGCAGCCTTCGCGTTTTCTGCCAGAACAACTCCCTTGCCCTGAGTTCCTTCCAGTAATTTGATGATCAGCGGCGCACCATTCACCATTTGTATCAGGTCGGTGGTATCGAGCGGCGATTTGGCAAAACCGGTAATCGGAATTTGAATCCCGTTCTGTGAAAATAATTGTGACGAAAATAGCTTGTCGCGCGATCGGCCAATTGATTCCCATGAATTGGCACAAAAAATACCGAGCGAATCAAATTGCCTGATCAAAGCACAACCATAAAAGGTTAAATTTGGTCTTAACCGTGGAATAATCGCGTCCAGATTGTTCAGGCTCCGTCCTCCGCGGAAACGCACTTCAGGATTGGTGGCATCGAGCTTCATGTAACATTGCTGCACATTCAGGAAAACCATTTCGTGGCCGCGTTCTTCACCGGCTTCAATGATCCGCTTGTTGCTGTACAATTCGGGATTGCTGGCCAGTACGCCAATTCTCAATCCGCTGCGAACATCCTTGAAATGCCGGTACAATTCGCTGATTTTTTCAACTGAATAATCGCCCAGCAGAAAACTATTTGCGGGATCGACAAATACACGATTTTCCATCGCTTCACGTCCAAGCAACATGCGGAACCCCATCGAGTCGCGGTTGGCAAGGGTCAATTCAATGTTCCACTGGAAATTTCCGATTTTCATGGTCGATTGAATCACAAAGCGTTTTTCAGAAATTCCACTCGAACTTTTAATGTTGCGGTGATCGACAACTTTTGCTTTGCAATGGAGGGTAATCCGCCGCGAATCCTGAATGGGGTGAACTTCGAAACTGACCCATTTTTCACCTTTCCGTATGAATTTGTGGATGTTGCTGGCATGTATCGTCGAGGTTTTTGCACCCGAATCGACCCGTGCTTTGATGGCCGGAATGTTCAATCCGGGGAATGCGCACCACTCTTCGCCACCTATTATAATGTGTTCTCCTAATTCCATATCTCTGTTTGATTGAATGCTGTTTTCTGCCCGAAATTACGACAATTATTTGCCAACATTTATTGCAGTCAGGTTAATTTATTGCAATGTTTATTTCTGAATCTTTACCATTTCTCCGGTAATAAAATAAACCACCGGACAAACCTCACAATTTTTATGCGTTAGGTTTAAAATCTGGTACATGCGTTTGCGGTCGGTATGCGGATATTCGCGACAAGCCTTCGGACGGTCTTCATAAACCATGCAGTAATTGTCGGACATCAGAAACGGGCAGGGTGTTTGCTTAAACACGTAATCCTTGTCCTCATCGATGTACAAATACTGCCCAACGAAATCAACCGGTTTCATTTTCAGACTTTTTGCAAGCCTTTCAATGTCTTTGTCGATAACCACCGGACTAATTGCAGAACAGCAATTTGCGCAGCTCAGGCAATCAAACTGATCGAATGCTTCATGGTGAAGTTCATGAAAGATATCGTCAAGGTTCTTCGGTTTTTTTGCTTTCAGCTTTTTGAAAAATGCCGTAAATTCCTGTTTCCGGTTGGCTGTGAGCTCTTTTAATTTTTCAGGCCTGATATAGTGGATTGGGTCCATTCTTTTTGCGTTTCCAGTTAATTTGGGCCAAAAATAATCCTGAAATTACAATGGCAATTCCGATCATTTGATGAAAATTGAGTTCGTCGCCTAAGATGATGTAGGCAAAAACGGCCACGAATACAGGAATAATGTTGATGAAAATATTTGATTTGTTGATTCCCATGTTGCGCACACTGTAAGTAAAAAGGATAAACGCGAAAGTTGAAGCAAAGATGGCAAGCTTAACGATTGCCCAAAATGCTTTGGCATGAAACGGTATCTGAGTAAAATCCTTCATCTCGAATCCCAGCCAGAAAGGAAGAAAAAACAACACGCCAATCATGTTTTGATAGGTGATAATGGTGAAAGTATTGTAGCGGTGCGACAGTCCTTTCAGCACGCTGGCATAGCCGATGGCGCCCAAAACCGCCAGAAATTCGAGCGAAATACCCAGCGGTGAAGCTGTAAAATTGAAAGAACTGTCAAGCACCACAAGGCTGACCCCCATAAAGGTGATAACCAGACCATAAAGGTTGGTTCGGCTAAGTTTTTCCTTGTAAAAATACCATGCGGCAATGGGCGAGAACAGCGGAATAGTTGCAACAATTACCGATGCAACTGTTGACGAAACATACAGTAAACCATAACTTTCGCCCATAAAATAGAGAAAGGGTTCAAAGAATGCCATTAAGATGAAAAGCTTCAGGTCGCCGGCTTGTATTTTTTGAAGTTTTCGGGCAAGAAAAGTGAAGACCAGCAATAATCCGGTGGAAATAATCAACCTGAAAAGAATGGTTGTCAGCGGGCCGTAAGCTTCGTAAACAATTTTGATCCACACGAACGAAAAGCTCCAGAATATCATCGACAAAATAGCTGCCCCCATGGGTAGCCATGCTTTGTTCTTCATTTGTTTTTTTTTTAGAACTATAAACTATTGCAGTGGAATGTGTTCAGGTCGTGTATGCTTCCATCTTTTGTGCGACCACAGCCAGAATTCAGGTCGTTTTCGGATAATTTCTTCGAGAAATTTCACGTGTGTTTTGGTCACTTCAAATTCTCTGGCTTGCGAGGCGTCGTCGTAAAGTTTGGTGAATTCGACTTCGTAATAACCACGCCGTACTTTCTGAATGTCCATAAAAACGACGGACTGTTTTAACCGCGAAGCTACTTTTTCAGGGCCGGGAAAAACGGGTGTTTCCTGATTCAGAAACATCATCCAGTATTTTGTATCATAGAGGGCAGTCTGATCGGCCAAATAATAGGTGACCGATAATTGGCCTGATTTTTCGATTTCGAGCATGGTGCGCAATGAAGTGTTTGCAGGTATCAAAATCATTCCGAATCGCGACCTTACTTTTTTCATGAATGCGTCGATCTGTTTATTCTGCATTGGGCGGTAAATCACATTTAGCTGATGCTGAATGAATTTTGGCATTGCCATCGTCCATTCCCAGTTTCCGTAATGACCGGAAAGCAATGCGACACTTTTTCCCTGACTGTACAATTCGTTCAGAACTTCCGGATTTTTATAACGAATCCGTTTCTTTAAAGTTTCTTCTGAAATCTGAAATGATTTGATAGTTTCTACCACCAAATCGGCAAAATGCCGGTAAAAGGCGATGGCTATCCGATGTATTTCCTGATCTGACTTTTCAGGAAATGAGTTCTTCAGATTTCTGAGGATAGTTTTTTTTCGGTAGCCAACCACATAATAGCTAATCAAATAAATCAGATCGGCACAAATGTACAGCAGCCAAAATGGAGTATATCCAAGTACTTTCAGGATAAAAATACCTAAGTTGGTCAGCAGTTGTTTCATCCGAAAAAGTCGTTATTAATTTGTTGATTATTTGTGCGTTCGGATGGAACTCTCATGCCAGAAAGCATCCACTTCGAACTAAATTCTCATCCTCTTTTTGCGCCGCCTCCATTGAATTAATTCAGCGGCATGTTCGTTTCATCGGTTAAAGATCTGTAATCAATCTAATATCTATTGTCTGTTATCTTTTATCTTTTTCTCACTTTCATACAATTTAATATTGGCAGGTCGTTTGTGTTTCCATCGGCGGTGCGACCAGAGCCAGTATTCAGGTTCAGCTCTGATGATTTCTTCCAGTTTACTGACATAAGCCATCATTATTTCTTCAGGTTTTACCTCTGCCGGGTTCTCAAACAATTTATAAAAGAAAACTTCGTATCTCGAACGGCCAATTTTCCGTGTGTGATGCAATACTACCGGTTGATTGGTTTTTATCGCAATCTTCATCGGACCAGGGAAAAAAGCTGTTTCCTGATTCAGGAAAATGGTCCAGAACAACGAGTTCGGCTGAGGTGTCTGGTCGGCTGCAAGTATCAGTACACCTGGTCGTTCTGCTTTGTTCAGTTCAAGTGCAGTGCGTACCGAATGATTTACAACTACCGATTTGGCTCCGAACCGCTCTCGGGTATCGAGAATAAACCGTTCCAAAGCTTTGTTGTTTCGTACCGGATTATACACCACCAGAAAAATGGCTTTGATGAACCGTTGCATCGATCCGCTCCATTCCCAGTTATTGTGATGCATTCCGAGCAGAATCACACTTTTATGCTGCTGATAATATTCTTCAAATATTTCCAGATCATGAATCTTTAAACGATCATCGATTTCCTTTTCGGTCATTCGGTTTAATTTGATCGTTTCCAAACCCAGATCACTTAAATGATGGTAGAATTTTTTGGTGATCATCCGAATTTCTTCCGGACTTTTTTCGGGAAAAGACCTGGTAAGGTTTTCGTGAACGACTTTCCGGCGATACCTGGCAACATAGTATAGCAGGAAATAAAAAATATCAGCCAGGCCGAAGATAACCCAAAACGGAAGTCTTGCTGTTAATTTGCACAAACCAACTACCAAACGATCAAAAATAGAATTCATGTTTTGAAATTGAAAGCTGCAAAATTAACAAAATAGGACTTTCTGTGGAGTAGTTATTGAATTACTTCATCCTGAAAAACAGGGCGGGCAAGCATGATGCCGTTATTTTTTGACGCAGGTTTCAGGAAATCAGATAATTGCTCATCAGAAACCAACACTTTTTTACCACTAAGCGGGGCATGAAGCAAATAAAACCCATCGCTTTTTTTGATAGCAATTCCAACATGATTGATATCCACTCCTTCGATACTGCTCGTAAGTGCAATGATATCGCCATGCTGCAAATACTTGTACAAATTGGGTAAGTTTTCTTTCGGGAAAAACATAAACCCGGTCGTTGTGAGTGCTTTTTCCTGACCGGCAATTGAAGGAATCAACTCAGGATGTTCTTTTAAAACCGGATATTGTTCAGGATGGGTACTCATGTAATTGATGTTTTTATCAGATTTTTCTCCGTTCATGTTTGGAGTTTCGCTGATGAAGCCTTTTTTGTGATTGTTATGAATCCATTCGCTGAAATAATGCAAACGCGAAGGATATTGGTTGCGGATTCCATCGCGGTACCTTATTTTTTCAAGTTCAGCCACAAACGATTCAAAATCAGTTTTCCCCAACTTGACAGTGCGTGCCAGCGCCAGGCAATTTTCAACAAAAGTGGTGCAATCCAATTCGCGTAAATTGATGACCAGTTTTTCGTCCAGACCGTTTTCAAGTGAGGCGACCACATAGGGAGTACCCAGAAAAGACAAGCCGATTTCGGTTATAAGTTTTGAAATTGGCAAATCTGACATTGAAGAAAATAATTTCAGTTTTTCTTCAGCAATTTGCTCGTCCTCCGGCAGCATAATCCATTCTGTTTTGGATGTTTGGGCATTGGAAATATTCAGGCCAATTAAAAGAATCAGGAGCAATACTCCAATTGGGTTTTTTATCTTCATGATTTGAATTTAAGGTCGATAAAGTTAGGAAAGTTTCATTAGGGTAGTTGAGTTTATTCGGAATTGTAAGTTCGACGATATTCGTCAAAAGCTGTTCTATAACATGTGTCTGTTAATTTTCCATCATTTAAATGGTGCTTTATCCTTCGGAAAGTATTACAGTTCAGCTTACAAGAAGTATCTTTTTTTTATGTGATTGTAGCCTGAAATTGAATGTATATACCTGAATATTTGGACTTATGATTATGCCTACTCTCAGAAAAGAGTATATTTGTGCTCCATTTTGGAAGATTCCAATATTAATTAATCAGTATGCTAAAGTTAAAAAATCTCTTATTTGCGTTTGCGATTCTTGTTTCATTGTTTGTTTCAGCTCAGGAGCTAAAGGAAGGTGAAAAGGAAAAAGGATATCAGTTTACGCCAATCAAAGAAATTCAGGTAACATCAGTTAAAGATCAGTATCGTTCCGGAACCTGCTGGTCGTTTTCAGGATTGGGATTGCTGGAAGCAGAGATGTTGCGGTTGGGAAAACCGGAAGTTGATCTTTCTGAAATGTTTATCGTTTATCATACCTATTCCGAAAAAGCTGTAAAATATGTACGGTTACACGGAAACCTGAATTTTAGCGCCGGTGGCGCTTTTCACGATGTTACCAATGTGATCAGAAAATATGGAATTGTTCCTGAGGAAGCATATTCAGGTCTTAATTATGGTGAAGAAAGGCATGTACATGGTGAACTTGATCGCGTATTGCTTGAAAATGTAAAAGCAGTAGTGGGTAATCCGAATAAGAAACTGACTACCGTTTGGCAGGAAGTAATGAATAATACACTTGATAATTACTTTGGAGTACTTCCGGAAAAGTTTAGTTACAAAGGTAAAGATTACAATCCCAAAAGTTTTGCAACGGATTATATAGGTTTAGATATGGACGACTATGTTGAGATTTCTTCCTATACCCATCATCCGTTTTACAGCAAATTTATAATTGAAGTACCTGATAACTGGTCGTGGAACGAGGTTTACAATGTTCCTTTGAACGAACTGGAAGAGATTATCGATAATGCCATCAATACCGGTTTTACGGTTGCATGGGCTGCCGATGTTAGTGAAAAAGGATTTTCAACTTCGCAGAAAGGGGTGGCTGTTGTTCCTGCCATTGACATAGCCAATATGACTGATGCCGAAATCAGTAAATGGGAAAGAAAACCAGAGAAGGACAAAAATGAAGCGCTGTATAAATTATCGGGCCCTGGATTGGAAAAGGAAATTACCCAGGCAATGCGTCAGATTGATTTTGATAATTACCAGACAACAGATGATCATGGAATGTTGATTATTGGAACTGCCAAAGATCAGATTGGAAACCTTTATTATAAGGTTAAAAATTCGTGGGGCGATTACAATGATTTTGGTGGCTACTTCTTCGCATCGAAACCATACGTTAAATACAAAACGATGTCGGTAATGCTTCACAAAGATGCCATTCCGAAGAACATCCGAAAAAAACTGAACTTATAAAATTGAAAAACCTCGTCATCCGTCGGGGTTTTTTATTTTATAATTATACGGTCAGTTGCCCTGCTTTTGTATATTTGGCACATGAAAAAAAATATCCTTATTATATTTTGCCTGCTCCCGCTGTTGGCCTTTTCTGAAGGTGACTGGAACTGGTGGAACGAAAAGCACGGTTGGGAGCCAGGAATGCCCAGCTGGCGGAGTTTTATACATATTACACCCGGCTACCTCGGACCAAACGCACTTCCGGTTCCTGAAGTAAAAAAAGGTGTTGTTCTGCCCGGAACAAGTTTCGAACTGGGATTTGATGCTCATTCTCAAAAAGGCGACCCGACACAGAATTTATTCGCAAAATATTATAAATCATTTGCCGAAGATAAAATCGCAATTGAATTGTATTGGTTTGTCGTTGAGCATTATGCCATGTCGGAGTTTATTCGTGATGAAAGGGTGGCCCGTGATTTTGATGGAAAAGGACTGGCCGTAGGCGATCTATACTTTTCGACACAAATTCAGCTGTTAAAAGGGAGGAAATTTCCGGATACCATGGTTAGAATGGCAGGCCGCACAACATCCGGCAGCCAGCTTGAAGGAGCAAGATATTCCGATAGTCCGGGATACTTTTTCGATTTCAGCTTTTCAAAGGAATTTCCGGGCAAAAAGGAAAGTTTTGCCTTTCAGCCATTTGCCTCATTCGGTTTTTATTCGTGGCAAACCAACGATGACATGAACCTACAGAATGACGCTTTCATGTATGGGGGAGGAACCGATCTTAAGTGGACACGCTGGTCAGTTTCCAATTCAGTTTCAGGATATTCAGGATATAAAAAAGAACGGGATCAACCGCTAGTTTATACTTTTGATTTAAATCATTCATTAAAAAAACTTACCCTCCGTTTACAATATCTTCACGGCCTGCGCGATTGGAATTATAAAACGGTAAAGTTTTCGGTAATCTGGAAACTGAAGAAATGAGTTAAAAACTTACTCGTTTTATTATTCTTCAGATTCAGTTTTTTCTTTGATCCCTAATGTGTTGCGGATTCCACTGAAAATTGATTTCCACCAGTAATTCAGCACCGAACGTTTTTCATCCCGCTGGAAACTAATTTCATCAGGTTCCAATTCTTTTCCCCTCGGATTTCGCGACTTCAGCAAAAAACTATTTGCAATAAAGCTGGCAAATTTGGTTTCTTTCGTATTTCCGTCTTTTAGTTCAAGTACCGAAATGCGCATATCGCTGTAGCCGAACCACAACTGTCCGGTTGACTGTTTTCTGTCGGCGGTAAAGTTGAAGTTGAACTGATCAACTTGTCCGGTGCGGATGGAAACCAACGACAATGGTTCGAGTACCGGATTTAATATCCGCATGTTGAAAGGGCTCAGGCTGCCGCTTGCTGTAAATAAATTGTCCGGATGGTTCATTTGGTAATTCATGCTCACTTTCATCTGGCACGAATCCATGATTGTCGCTGTTCCATCGAGCCTGAAGTCCGGAATTTTCGAATTGGAGGCTTTCATGTTTGTAAATGGTTTCAGGGTGACATTTATGGCGCTGAAGCTGATTTTTCCTTCTTTGTCGCCCAATTCGGGTTGCTCTGTATAATTTATACTTGCGTTTATCAGTCTGAGCGAATCGATCTGAACAGGGTAGGGAAGGTCTTTAATCATATCCTGAAGCATTTCAGGACGTCTTGTTTCATCGAATGGAAGACGCTTGTCCCTGTAAATGTCGAAATCTAATCCTCTTACCGACATGAATTTTCCCGCCAATTCATTCTTTTCGAACCAACGACGCAGATTGGGTTGGCTAATTATAACAGAATCTATCTTTCCTTTATAATAATCAGCCTGATAGCCGGTTTGTTTGTTGAATTTTTCTTTGCTGAAATTTGGTATCAACCGAATATTTCTGGCTGTAAACCGATTGTTCTTAGACGAATACTCCGAACTGCCAATTGCGAACTGGTAAAATTTCTTTTTATCCTGATGTTTGGTGTTTTGAACACTGAAGGAAAAATCGGTTGAATGAAGAAATCCTGTCGAAGGTTTGTTTTCTATCCTGAAATTGGAAAGATCAAAAGTGATTTTCTCCTGAATTTTCTTCTGACCATTTTTGAAAATTGACAAATCGGCCTCATTCACTTTGAGGTTCTTTGTTGCAAATACATCGGCAAAACTCTCAAAGTGAGGATAAAGATTGACTTTGAAAGGATCTATCGTCATCGAGTCTTTTGTATTGTTGTACAAAAGGAATACAGGCTTTTCAACCAAAATAGATTCAAAGAAATACTGATCGTTCCGGTAGGCTTTGTCGATGTCGAAGCCGTTCATTGAAAGCGATGGGATCCGCAATTCAAACTGATCTTGCTTTGTGCTTTTTGTTTTTGGCTTTACTGTCAGTTGTCGGGCCAGAATGTGTCGTTTGTCAGTCGAAAAGTTAAGCTCTTCAACGCTAATCTGTTGGTTATTGTCTTTTGGTGTAAATTTAAACTGGAACAATCCTGCTGTAAATTTTCCACTTTTAAATTCGGGCTGGTTTGTTGCCTGATTCTTGGTGATGTGAATATTCTGCGACTCCATTTTTATATCCGACTGAATTAGCAGATAGGGTTTTACACCCAATTCTGAAAATAATTTTAAAGAACCACTGTTCAGATTAAACTGTTGTATGGCAATGGATACAATCTCTTCGGGCATCGGAAATGTAACTTCTTTAAATTCAGTCGGATCTTTACTTTTGTTTTTCTGATACATTTTTATTTCGGGAGCACTTATCAATACATTTTCAGCATCAATTATCTGGTCAAAGTATAAATCCTCTATACTTATACCTTTAATTCTGATTTCAGGAATAGCCAGCTGAATATTCCAGTTAATCGATGAAAAATCCTGGCTGTTGGGTTCAGGATACATTCGGGCATTGGTTACATAAACCTCTTTCCGATTGGTCGAAAAACCTACTGTTCCGGCTTTAATAACATGTACTTTGTCGGAAAGGCGGATGATGTGGTCGCGAACAGAAAATTCAATCTGATCGGAAAAGAGCAATTTCTTTTGTCCGAACTGTTCCTGATTAAGTCGCATATTTTCAAGCCCGAGCGTAAAATGATTGTTGAGCGAGATCGTTTTTTCATTTTTACTGTGATTGATCAGCTGAATGGTTCCGTCCGGAATATCAACTTTGCCAAGATGAATGTCTTCCAGATAATTGGAAATAAGAAAGTAAAGATCTTCAAAATTGGCTTTCTGTTTTATTGGTTTCAGAAAAGCAAAATTTTCGTAATAGATAACCGGCATTTTAATGGTTAAAAGGTCGGCATAAAACTTTTTATTGAAGAAAGCATTGTGAAAATCAGCATTGGTAAATGTTAATTCAGGAATTGTAAACTCGTATAATTCAGAGCGTTTGTATTTTTGCAGCAATTCTTCAATGTTTTCTTTCGAATCGGGGAACAAATGCAGGTTTTGCAAAGAGGCTTGGTTTTGCCGGGTTGAAATTGAAAATTTTTCAACTGTGAGCCTGTGAAGCTGGTCAACGAGTTGCATTTTGTAATCATCGAAATTCAGTTCAATTTGTTGGGCATAAAATAGTCTGTCAGAACTTCTTGCACTTTTTTCATCCAGTGCAAAACCGCTCAAAAACAATCTGACAGAGGTTTCAATATCGCCTCGTTGCAACGTTCCGGTTTTATTTACAAGTTTAAAATTTCCTTTCTGTATCGAAACCTGATTGGAGTAAATACCTTTCAGATAAACGGAAATCAACTGATAAACAAAACTGAAATTCTCCAACTCCGGTTTGTCTTCAGATACCATGTTCTGCGTAAGTTGTACTTCAGGATTGAAAATATTAATGCGTTGAAAATAAAATCGTTTGGAATGGAATGCTTTTTTAAATTCAAACAAATCGAGCCTGACACTGTCGCAACTCCCATCAATCGTATTTCTTTGATTCATTCTTGCCTGATCAGTCAATCGCGGATATAACTGAATATTTTCAAGGAAAACAGATTTTCTTTTTGTTGAAAGGTTGACTTGTCCGACTTTTAACCGATGAATATCATCGCCGAGTGTAAGCTCATAATCTGAAGCAGAAAAATCAATGTTATTGGCGTAGAAAATACGGCTGGTATCCTGCCCCGAAACCGAATCGAGCAGAAAACCTTCGAGATTTATCCCGATATTTTTAAGTTCCTGCTGACTTGTTTGTTCATCCTCACTGTTGAAAAGCAATAACTGCGTGTTTTCGAGTTTGAAATTGGTTATGCTCACACTGCTCAATTCATCTTTTATCAATTCATAAAGATCAAAATCATCCAGTTTTTTTATCCCGATTGTGGCAGTTTTCTGTCCCGGCCAAAATTTAATGACGGCATCGGTCAGTACCATCGAATCTATTGGAATGGATTTCTCACGGTAGAATTCATTGATATGACTGCTTTTTATAATTGCATGTGGTACAACAATATGGTATTTACTTTTGGCTGAACCAGCATTGCTGTTTGGCTTAAGTTCAATATTTTCAGCTTCAATCTGCGATCGTTTAAGCGAATAGGTTGCGGTGAGCGCAGTTAAAGTATGAATACTGTCTCCAAGTCTGTTCTGATAGTTTGACAAACGAAGGTAGATGTCATCAGCATCGAAAACCCGCTCAGGATCAGGTAAAAGCAACGAGTCGGTATAGAAATTCAGAATGCCAATCGTAATGTCTTCGGCATTCGAAAGTTTACGGCTATCTCCGAGTAAATTGTAAAAGTCGAAACTTGCGTTTGCCAATTCTATCTTATTGATTTTTATGCTGCTGAAATTTTTTGTAACCAATGGCCGGAGTTCCATTAAAACAGTGCTGACGCTGTTTTTTTGATCTTCATTGTAAGTCTGTTTCCCATGAATTTTTAGTTCTGGCCGGAAAATCAATATCTCACCGATTTCGAGTTGCCTGTTAAAAATTAATTTCAATAATTTGATTTGGGCAATGCGGATATTCGGCGATGAAAATGAATAGTACTGTTTGTCAGGGATCGTGTCATTAATTGTATTTATCAGCGAATCAGAAGGATGGAAAGAAACCTGTTCAATTTCAACCCCCCAGTGCCTGAAATTGATACTCAAATTATCAAAAGTTAATTCGTATTTTCCTTTTGATTTTTTGTGAATAAACGCAGACAGATTTTCGTTCAGGTAAGATTGTGCCTTGAAATAGATCAATCCAAAAGTCACAGCGGTAATCACTATCACACTTACAAGTATGACGGTTGCAATTTTCAATATTTTTTGCCGGCGAATTTGCATTCTTAATTGTATTGACTTTCTATTTACAGACCACGAATTTTGTAAAAATAGCTTCTTTTTCTGAAGAAATTGTCAGTCAATTCAATTGTCATGCGGATTCTGGAAAAAAAAGAGGGCGACAATATGCCTGAAATTTGCATCTTGTCGCCTTCAGATTGACATTGGGTAAATTTAATGATATTCATTTTCCTGTTAAACCCCGATTTCAGCAAATGTTTTTTCTATGATTCCGATTGCTTCCAGCAATTGTTCTTCTGTGATCACAAGCGGTGGGGTAAATCTGATGATGTGTTCGTGAGTTGGTTTTGCCAGTAACCCATTGTCTTTGAGTGCGACACAAACATCCCATGCACTTTTTCCGTTTACAGGTTTAATAACAACGGCATTCAACAACCCTTTTCCCCTAACAATTTCGATAAGTTCTGAATCAATTGATTTTAATTTTTTTCTGAATATTTTTCCAAGTCTTTCAGCGTTGTCGGCCAGGTTTTCTTCCCTGATTACTTCCATTGCTGCAATGGCAACTTTGGCTGCAATCGGATTTCCACCATAAGTTGATCCATGTTCACCCGGTTTAATTGTCAGCATTATTTCATCGTCGGCCAAAACGCACGAAACCGGAAACATTCCTCCTGAAATGGCTTTACCCAGAATCAGAATGTCTGGTCTGACATCTTCATGATCGCAGGCCAGCATTTTTCCGGTACGAGCAAGTCCGGTCTGAACTTCATCGGCTACAAAAAGCACATTGTTCTCTTTGCACAAATCGAATGCTTTCCGCAAAAAGCCATCTTCAGGAACATACACTCCAGCTTCTGCCTGAATTGGTTCAACCAAAAAACCGGCAACATTGGGGTCTCCCAGCGCTTTTTTCAAAGCTTTCACATCGTTGTAAGGAATATTAATGAATCCTGGCGTGTAAGGGCCGTAATCGTTATAGGCATCAGGATCAGACGACATTGAAATAATTGTTATGGTACGGCCATGAAAATTGCCGTTGCAAACTATAATCTTGGCTTCATTTTTTGGCACTCCTTTTACTTTATATGCCCATTTGCGTATCAGTTTTAAGGCTGTTTCGTCTGCTTCGGCGCCCGAATTCATGGGCAGCATTTTGTCGTATCCAAATAGGCTGGTCATGTATTCTTCCCATTCGCCCAGTACATTGTTGTAAAAAGCCCTAGAAGTAAGCGCCAGTTTTTGAGCCTGATCAGTCAGTGCTTTTACTATTTTTGGATGACAATGGCCTTGATTTACAGCTGAATAGGCAGCCAGAAAATCGTAGTATCTGCGACCTTCAACATCCCATACAAAAACACCTTCTCCACGTTCCAAAACTACCGGTAGCGGGTGATAATTGTGAGCGCCGTAACGGGCTTCACGATCCATGTAATCCTGTGCATTTAATTCATTCATGTTTTTTTTTTTAGTTTACAGAAGTACAGAATTAAGCATATTTTAGAGTATTTCAAATGATTTCAGTTTGTTTAAGGTTGAATTAACTTCAAATTTCTGCCAGGAAATTATTGCCGGTTAATAATTTTTTTACAGGATTTCCGGGCACTTAAAAACTGAAAGTTATTTGGATAAAAAAGTATTATATTTGCATTCTTTGCCGGAAAAACGAATAAACGAATAAAACAATCCGGCAGATTCAGGCAAAGTTTAATCAGGATAAAAGCCTTTTCTTTTACTTTGACTCTTTCCAAATAATTATTTCCAGAACCTGATGACTGCCATTTCGCACATCAGGAAAAAAATCGCCAGCATTACAAATAATTTCCAGAGTTGCTTCCCGTTGTTTAAATCCTGAAGTATTTCGCTGAATTGTCCTTCACTTGCAGCAATCAGCTGAATTTGCTTCAGGTTATTTTCATCAATCTGATCCTGAAGAGTTTCGGTAGTGTAAAATTCAGGAATTGACTCTTTTCTTGGGAAGTTATACGAAACCGACTGAATGGTTTCATCTCCGTCGGTGATTAAAAAATGGCCTGCCCCGTCAATTAAATCATTTAAATTCAGTTGTTTGTGTCCTATTCCTGAATTTCGGGCCGAAACCTTAAATTCCTCTTTTGTTTCCAGGTCGATCAATTTCAACTCATCCGGAAGTTGGTTTTGGTTCAGAACGACCGGTTCGTCAATTTCCATTGAATAGGCATATTTTTGAGGTTCTTCGCTGTTCAAAACCATGTTATAAACAGTTGGCACAAAAACTACGTGTCGAATGAAACTAAGATTGTCTTTATCAATCGGAATTCCCGATGAATAAACATTTCCATTTCCAAAACGGTGTGTGCTCAGTGCATTTTTTCCATTCCTGAATTTTAGCAGTGAAGTTTCAATTTTTTGAATTTGCTCTGAAAATCGCAGAAATCCATGTATGACGGGCAAATCAGCATTTGCTTCCTGCTTTTTGAACACTTCTTTGTACAAATCATGAGCGTAATTTATTTCAGAAATATTCATCGAAGCAGTGTCGAATGAAGTTACCGTATTGCCATTTAAACTGGCCAGCAGTGAATTGTAATCGTCGAAGTTGCTGGTTCTGTTGGGGAAAAGTACCAGCGAGCCACCTTGTTCAACAAACGAAATAAGCTCACTTTTTAATCCTGAACTTATTTTCTGGTTACTGATCATGAAGATGCATTGATAATTCTTTAACTGGGCAATTTGTACATTATTTTCAGGAAATTCATCGTATGCAATCAGTTCGTCACCTGCAAACAACGCTTTCAGGTAGCCCGAACTGTTGTTTAAAGGATTGAAAATGCCCAATGCTTTAATCTGGCCCCTCACTTTATAGCTCATGAAATATGAATTATCGTAAATAATCGGATAATCGTCGAGTTCAACTTTGCATAATTGAATTCCCTGAGAGTTATTGGTATAATTGAGTTCAACGATTGATTCCTGCTGACCGGTGATGCTGATATTTGAAATGGCACGCAATGAATCGTTGATTGTCAGGCGAATGGGGATATTTTGATAGGCTTGCTCTGATAGATTTTTCAAACGGACAAACAATTTTTCCTGCTGACCGATTTTCCGGCCAGGTACTTCAAACCAACACGAATCTATAAGGAGGTTGTTGGTTTTATCAGATGCGAAAGGCAACAAATAAGTCCATACAGCCGAATCCGTTTTGAGGGTCCCAAAATCAATACTATTCTTTTGGAAATCGGATAAATAATAGAATATTTTGTCAGCTTTCTTCGTGGTTTCTGAAATTGAACGGATTACCTGTGCGTAAATTTCAGTAAATTTTGGCGACCGTGTGCTTTCTTTTATTTCAGTAACCTGCTGATAGAATTGCTCTTTGCTCAGGAGAAACTGATGTTGGGGAAGCAAATCGCTCGTCAGTATTAAATACTGAGTTCCTGCACGGTACGAATTGGCAATTTCTATGGCTTTCAGCTTTGCCTGTTCGAGAATCTGTCCTTTCTCGTTCACGTTTTTCATACTGAAAGTATTGTCGATATAAATGGCTACAATTTGCCGGGCAGCTTGCTGAGTCCTGTTGTTCAAAGGAATATATGGCCGGCTAAATGCAAACACAAGCGAAGCAATTGCAAGTAAACGAGCAGTTAAGATTATCAACTGCTTAATTTGTGATTTTTTCCTCGATTCCTTTTTGATTAATTTTAGTAAGGTAACATTGCTGAAATACAGTGTTTTATACCTTCTGAAATTAAATAAATGGATAATAACTGGAATAGCCAGGGCAAGCAATGCAAACAGAAAAACCGGATATAAAAAACTCATTCTTGTTCAGTTTGTTCAAAATTAGGTATCAGGTTTTTGGCATGATCTTCAGTTTTTGACCAACTTTCAGACTTTCTGTAGCCTTTATATTATTGATTTTCATGATATCCTGATTTGATATTCCTGAAAATTTACGTGCAATAGTCCATAAATTGTCTCCCTGACGAACTGTGTAATATACAAAATCTGAATTTGAGCCATTATTTTGTGAGTCAGTAACAGATACCTTTTCTGTTGGCCTGGTTACTACTTTGTTTGCTGTTGAAGAAAAAGTTGGCTTTTTGCTGAGCGATTTCTGTTTCTCTGCGTGACTCATTTTATTCAGATGACTATAATATTCTCCCTGGCCCTCAGTAACATAAATGGTGAGATTTTGTCCGGCTTTTATGAAATTTTTGCGTAATTTATTCCAATATTGAATGTCAGAAACCCGTACCCGGAACCAGGCTGAAATAGCGCCAAGATTATCGCCTGATTTAACGGTATAAATTACCTTGTCGCGTCCTTTAAAATCGCCCGATTCTACACTGACATACTTGGTTTGAGGATTAACAATTTCGTTGTTGGGAAAGAATTCGTTTCTCCGATGGTTGCGAATGGTCGATTCATTTTCCAGATAGGCTGAAATCTCATCCTGAGGCAGAACGAGACTGTATGCTTTTGCTTTGCTGGCCGGAATAATGTCGCGCCGGTATTGTGGATTCAGAGTACGTATTTGCGCCATAGACATTCCGATGACTTCCGAAATTTGGTCGAAGTGAAGGTATTCATTAACCATTATTGTGTCGGTAATAATCGGAAATGTAGGTAATTGCGGATAAATATTGTGATTTTGATAAAAATTCATCACATAATTGGCCGCAATAAATGCTGGCACATAACCACGTGTTTCTTTTGGCAAATTGTAATAAATTTTCCAGTAGTCGCGCGCATTTCCCGACCGTTTTATTGCTTTGTTAACGTTTCCGGGGCCGCAATTGTAGGCAGCAATTACAAGGTGCCAGTCGTTGTAAATATTGTATAGATCACGCAGATATCTTACAGCTGCATCTGTTGCTTTTAACGGGTCGCGGCGTTCATCAACAAATGTGCTGATTTCGAGCTTGTACATTTTTCCGGTCGGGTACATAAATTGCCAAAGTCCGACGGCGCTTGCACTTGAATTTGCTACAGGATTCAAGGCTGACTCAATAATCGGGAGATATTTTAGTTCCATTGGCAAACCATATTTGGCCAACGATTCTTCAAACATAGGGAAATAATAATTTGCCAGTCCGAGCATTACCGCTACCTGTTTAGGTTTACGATTGGTGTACATGGCAATGTAACTTTTAACAGTTGAATTGTAGGAAAGACTAACTGCAGACTGCATTGATTGAAGCCGTTGAATGTAAACCGAGTCAGGAAGGATTTGTCTTAGGGTGTCGGCTTCAGCAAGTTGAGTGCTATCAAGTAGAAATACGTTTTGAACATACCAGCTGTTCAGCATACTATCGAGCTTGTCGGAAAAATATTTATTTAGGTTTTCATCAGGAATTTCATAATATTTTTCATATCCGTTTAGCGAGTCAAGTGATGCAACACCAATGGTACAAACCCTTAAAATATTTTCTTTTTTTGTTCCGGAGGCCGAAGCGCTAATTCCGGTAATTGCTAGTAGTAAAACTGCTATTTGCAATATTCTCATATCTTATTCTTTTAGTTAGAATTTAAAATGTAATTCTGCAATGTATCCCAATTATTTTATTATCCATACACATTATTTGTCCAGGCGTCCAGTTAAACGTTAAATCGTCGCTGATATCGAAGTTAAAAAAGTGGGCATCAACACTGGCATCGATAATATTTACTGCATAAAAAACGACGGTTCCGATCACAACCAAATCCCTGTTTCGCCTCCAATAGTCTTTTGCACTTCTCAATCGTTCAGTAAACTGTTTAATTTTACCATCCTCCAGAAAATCTGGATTAGCGTTCAGGCGCGTGTATGAAATTGTATTCGGATCTAAGTCAATAATATCAGAGTATGCCTGCCTGAATTTGACGTATTCTTCGTTGTTAAAGTTAATAAAGTATCCTAAAGCAGCAAAACCACCATATACAATCGGAACTTTCCAGTATTTCCGGTTGTAAATCTGACCAAGTCCGGGCAAAACTGCAGAATAAATAGTTGCTTTTCTGGGTGAATGAAAAGTTTCAGTTTTTTTTGCCGGTATGGAATCATGGAAAGCTTCCTGTCCAAAGGCAGAAAATCCTGTTGCGAAAAACAGGATTGCAAGAACACAGATGGTAAAATGCCTTACCGGTGCCGGTTGATTTTTATTATACATTTATTTTGTCGAGGATTCCTAAAATTCTTTCCAGATCTTTTGTTGAACCAAAAGGAATTACAATTTTTCCTTTTCCACCCTGATCCATCCTGAAGTCAATTTTCGAATTGAAAAATTTGCTCAGATGGTTATTTAAATCTACGTATTCACTGGGGAATTTTGGCTTTACTACTTTTTCTTCAGGAGTAAAACTTGAGTTATCTTCGTTGTAGTTTCTAACTATTTCCTCCACCCTTCGAACTGAAAAATCATTTTTCAGGGTTTCATCATAAATCATCAACTGCATTTCCGAATCTTTGATATTTACCAACGCGCGTGCATGTCCCATCGAAATGTTCTTTTCAACAATGCCTTTCTGAATTTTAGCAGGAAGTCTCAGAAGCCTTAAATAATTGGTCACCGTCGAGCGTTTTTTTCCTACCCGGTCGCTCAAATCTTCCTGAGTCAGTTTGCATTCCTCAATCAATCGCTGGTAACTAAGGGCAATTTCAATGGCATCAAGGTCTTCGCGCTGAATATTCTCAACGAGCGCCATTTCAAGCATTCCTTCATCATCGGCAGTTCGGATATAGGCTGGAATAGTAGTTAATCCGGCAATTTTAGCCGCCCTGAACCTTCTTTCCCCGGCTATGATCTGGAATTGGTTGTTGTCAGTTTTCCGCAGCGTAATGGGTTGAATAATACCTAATTCCCTTATCGAAGCAGCCAGTTCGTTCAATGCCTCTTCATCAAATGTAGTGCGGGGCTGATAAGGATTGGCAACAATTTTCGAAATCTCAACTTCACTAATCGACGATCTGACCTCATTGAAATTATACGTGTCGGCTCCATCGATCAAAGCGCCTAAACCTCTTCCCAATACGTTCTTTTTTGCCATAATCAAAAGGTTCTTATCCTATTATTTTGTTTGAATTTTTTATTTTGGTCAATCCGTTGTTTTGGAGTAGTTCGCGTGCAAGGTTCATGTATGAAGCTGAACCTTTGGATGTTGCATCGTAAAGTATTGCCGGTTGTCCATAACTTGGGGCTTCGCTAAGTTTAATGTTACGATGAATAACCGATTCGAATACCATTTCCTGAAAGTGCTTTTTAACTTCTTCGAGCACCTGGTTCGATAAGTTCAGCCGCGAATCGTACATGGTGAGCAAAAATCCTTCAATTTCAAGTTCAGGATGTAATTTTGTCTGAATTATCTTGATGGTATTCAGCAGTTTTCCAAGTCCTTCTAACGCAAAATATTCGCATTGAACAGGAATTATTACTGAATCAGCAGCAGTCAAAGAATTGACTGTGATAAGTCCAAGAGATGGAGAACAGTCAATAAAAATGAAATCGTAATCATCCCTGATCTTTTCGATTACATGGCGTAACACTTTTTCGCGGTTGGGCAAATTGAGCATTTCAATTTCAGCTCCAACCAAATCAATGTGCGACGGAATCAGATCTAATCCGGGTATCTCAGTATTCAATATTATTTTTCGTGGATCGAGCTCATCTACAATGCATTCATAAATGCTTGTTTTAACATTCCTGACATCGAAACCAACGCCGGATGTTGCATTGGCCTGAGGATCAGCATCAATTATCAATACTTTATACTCTAAAACGGCCAGACTTGCTGCCAGATTGATCGCTGTCGTTGTTTTTCCAACGCCTCCCTTTTGGTTAGCAAGCGCTATTACTTTTCCCATATAAAAACTGCTTGTTTGATAAGTTTCAAAGTTAATATTTTAAACAGAAACAGGTTGTGAATATTTATTAATTAAACTTAATGGTGATCTAAGTTCTTGATTTATTGTTTGATGCAATGTGTTAAGGAAATTACAGATCTACCTTAGAAGCTGATATTTTTTTGCTTCTTTTTTCAGCAGTTCAGAATCGATCGGTACAACTCCAAGTTTTTCGCAAACAAGTCCGCCTGCCAGATTAGAAAGTTGTGCCATAAACGGAATGGGCAATCCTGCTGCCAAACAGAGGCTTGCAGCAGCAATTACAGTGTCGCCTGCGCCTGAAACATCAGCAATATCGCGCACTTCTGCCGGGTAGTAGTGTTGTTTCTCTCCATTGGTCAGAAATACGCCCAATTCGGATAAGGTAATAAAGAGCAAGCCGATTTTATTCTCTTTCTTGAAAATATCCGAAATCTTTTTCAGTTCTTCCATATCAGTTTTTTCAACCAATAATTTTAGACCTTCCTTAAATTCCTTGAAATTCGGTTTAAATAAATCGACCTGTTGATAATTATTGAAATTCCTGATTTTCGGATCGGCAGCTATCAGAATATGCTTTGATTTTGCCAGTTCGATTACATTTTTAATGAGCCAGGGCGTGATAAGTCCTTTGTCGTAATCGACAAATACTACTATGTGTATCTTTTGGGCTTCAATAATTGATTTTATACGGTCAAAAATAAGCTGTTCCAATTCATGGTCAATCAAAGTTGAAACTTCCTGATCAACTCTTGAAATTTGCTGGCCTCCGCTGATGATTCGTGTTTTAACCGTTGTGATCCGGGTTGGATCAATAAAAATTCCCTGTGTTGGTAATTTTTTTTCCTGCATCAATTCTTCGAAAATGCGGCCTTTTTCATCATTTCCGATAATGGATACCAATATTGGGGTTGCACCCATGGCCTGTATATTTAACGAAACATTTCCGGCGCCGCCCAATCTGCTTTCCTGTTTGGTAACAGTTACAATCGGAATCGGAGCTTCCGGAGATATGCGGTCAACTTTTCCCCACAAATAGTTATCTACCATTGCATCGCCGATAACCAGTACATTTAATTCCGAAAATTTACTGAATACCTGTTCTATATTGATTTTTTTCACTTTCTGTTTTTTTCTCGAAGCACAAAAGTAGTAAAATTAAGTGCTAAAAAAATGATAAAACGGGCTCAAATAGGAGTAGGGCTTTAAAACACCAATGGGAACAATCCTTTACGGAAAGTTCCCATTCATCTTTGGTTAACCCGAAGGTTTTCCTAAGTGCCAGACTACGGTTATTATAACTGGCTGATCCATCCGGTTTCTCCAACCATTTTTCCCAGCCTCTAGCTTTCCTGTATTGCTTGTTACAGCTTTACGTTCCAGCTGTTCGTTCGGCATTTCCGAAGAAATAGCCTTCCCGAACGAAGTTCCATTAAAGCCACCTTTGTTTCGTCCGTTTTTTCAAACTTCTGATCGGTGAAAAACTACTTTCGATCCGGAGATCGTTTCGTTTTCAGTTCGACCTGGAAGAAACCGAAGTTTCTTTTTGTCTCACGCTTCTTTGAATCAACATTTAAATGAACTTTTGACGGTTCTTTCATTTGTTGCTGAACCTTGCAATTGAATGCTGCGGTTCGAACTTCAGCTTTTTCTGAATGCGGATCCGGAGACCCGGGTGATCAGGTTTGGGGTTCAATTAAGTACCTTCTTCCTTTTCCATTCATTCGAAGCAGTTTTTTATCGCTCGTCTGATGAAATAAATTTAATACATATCCGGTAATAAAAGCAAGCTTTTTGGAAGTTTTGATTCAACGCTGTATAATCAATAGTTATAAACAATTGTTGATAACTTATTGGTACATTTAAGCTATTGTAATTCAATTATTTAAACCAATTTTCGCCTTGAATCTGATACTTATTAACAATTTTTACAATTGTATTTATGCGATAATTTATCCGGTTTTTACTCTTTATAATTGATTTTCTATCCAAAAGTTGGCTGGTCATTTGTTAGTGAAATTCTTAAACCTGCCTCTAATCTGAATTCGGCTGTTTCAATTCCATATTCCTTCAATGCTGCCATGAATCCTTCGTTCATCATTCTGCCGGCATGTAATGGAAATTCGATCAGTGCAGGATAATTCAATTCATTATTAGGATGCCGATAAAATTCGAGGCATGTTTCAAGTTTGGTGGAAAGATAAATCCTGCAAGCCATTGGTCTCGCTTCATAAATAGAGCATGCTCCATTTTCAAGCAGAGGACATGGATTCTTGTATTTTGCTATTTCGACTTCACTCATTTGGGCGGTTACTGCAAATTTTGTTTCTGTGCGCTCCTGTAATTTCAAAATATTTTCAGGAGAAAAACGGTTTTTGATTTTTTCTGAAAGATAGTGCAATTCATACGAATTGGCATAAACTGCCTGATGACAGCACCATTGGCAACCTTTGTGGCATGCTATCGGAATGTTCTGCCTTTCGGCCAAAGCACTGATTGATTCATTCAGCGCATCAATATTTGTGTACAACGATTCGATGGCCGAAAATAAACTGGCATTTGTAAGTCCGTGCTCAATAGCTGATTGAGCCAATTGGTAGCCATCTGAATAGAAGATCCGGTGGTTTTCAGTGAAATGTTTATTCTCAGTTGCCATCTTTTCGTAATTATTCGGACAAAAATAAATTTAGTTTTCAGGAAAGGCTCTATTTTAGTCGTTTATTTTAAACCGATTAAAATCCGTATTTCCGTGAAATTATTATCTCTTCTCTTTTTGCTTTTTACTGCGAATATTATCAATGTACAATCTGTTGAATTTCTGCCAATTCCTGCCAACGATGTTGTCAGGCATACTTATTACACGCTTTCATACAACGAAAATTATGAACAGGCAAACTGGGTTTATTACTCATTGACAGATAGCATGATTTTAAATTCAGGTCAGGAAAGGAGTAATAATTTCAAAATGGACAAGTCGGTTGTTTCCATTTCAGCCAAATCATCGGATTATACCAATAGCGGATACGACAGGGGGCATTTATGTCCGGCTGGTGATATGGGATTTAGTGAAGTTGCAATGCAGGAAAGTTTTCTGATGTCGAACATTTCGCCTCAGGTTCCGGATTTTAACCGGGGAATCTGGAAAAAACTGGAATCAACGGTTCGGGATTGGGCTAAAAAAGAACGCCAGCTATATGTGGTTACCGGACCTGTTTTTAGAGACCATAAAGGTTTAATTGGTAAGGAAGAAGTGCTGGTTCCGGGTCATTATTTCAAAATTATTTATGACCCAACGGACAAACAGAAAATGATAGCATTTGTGTTGCCGAATGAAAAAAGTGACCGCCCTTTGACTGATTTTGCAGTAACTGTTGATAAAGCTGAACAATTAACCGGATTTGATTTCTTTTCGCAATTGCCGGATGATCTGGAAAACAAGCTCGAAGGGACGGTGCAACTTGCAGGTTGGTTTGCAGGATATGAAACTTCAGAACCAATAGCCGCAAATTCGAAAACAGAAACTGCCCAATCAGATTTAAACTTTTACCTGATCCTGCTGGCTGTTCTGTTGGTCGTTATTATTTTAGTGACTTTCAGGAGCAAAAAGAGAAGAAGACGTTAGTTTTAGTATTATTTTCAGATTCTATATTGGAATTGTAAAAAAGAAATCGGAATACTTGTCAGGTTCCGATTTTAACCAGATTTTTCCACCCAGCAATTGTACCAGATTTTTTGAAATGGCCAAACCCAAACCATTGCCTCCGTATTTCCGCGATTTCGTGGTATCAACTTGCCTGAAACGTTCGAAAATGGCCTGATGAAATATGGGGGAAATACCGATTCCTGAATCTTTTACGTGAAATTCAATCTTTTCGCCTTCTACTTTGTAACCGATTTCAATGAATCCTTCACTGGTGAATTTTAATGAATTGCCAATTAAATTATTAAAAACTTGCTTTATCCGGTATGAATCGCTTGTTATCAGGATGTCCGGATCATTGTGAGAGTCGTCGAAACGGAGTTGAATTCCTCTGGTTTCGGCCTTGTGACTATATTCAGAAAACAGCTCATTCATAATTTTCTTTACTGAAATTGGTTGTTGCCTCAATTTTAGCTGACCAGTTTCAAGCATCGAAAAATCCATTATGTCGCTGATAATCATTAGCAAACTGTTGCCATTGTCAACAATATGTCTGATGAATTCAGTTTTTTGATCAGAGTCAAAATCAGGGTCGTCTAAGAGTTCGGAAAATCCGATGATACTATTAAGCGGTGTTCGGATTTCGTGCGACATATTCGCCAGAAAGGCTGATTTCAACCGGTCGCTTTCTTCTGCTTTTTCCTTTGCCTCAACAAGTTCAGCTTGCATTTTTCTTTGTTCTGTGATATGATGTCCGATGCCAACCAATCCCGTAATCTTTCCTTTTTCATCGGTCAATGGAATTTTGGATGTCAGTAACCAATGTTGATCTCCGTTGATGTCAAAAAAATATTCTTCCTGGTTCAGTACCGGGATTCCTGTTTCAATAAGCCTTTTATCATCTGCATATCCTCTTACTCCAATATCATTGCTGAATATTTCCATATCAGTTTTTCCCAGCACTTCCTCTTCCGTTTTAGCGCCAATAACCTCCATATCTGCACGATTTGCGATTATTTTCCGACATTCCGTGTCTTTTACATAAATTGTTGCCGGTAAATTATCAATCAGAGTTCGCAGCAATTTTCGCTCGCATATTAACTTTTCTTCTGCTTTTTTTCGTTCGGTAATATCAGTGTGAATTCCGATAAACCGGATTGGTTTTCCTTCAGCATCTCGTGTCATAATTTTTCCACGATCGAGAATCCATTTGTAAGTTCCGTCTTTACACAACATGCGATGTTCCCAGATGTAAACAGGAGTTTCGCCAATTATATGCCGATTCAAAATTTCGCAGGTCATTTCCTTGTCATCCGGAAACATGCGTTTGTCCCATTCTTCGAGTTTATTTTCAATTTCATGATCCTCATAACCCAGCATTCGTTTCCATTGTTTCGAAAAGAATACCTCGTTTGTTTTTGGATTCCAATCCCAAACTCCGTCACCTGTACCTTCCAGTGCAAAATGCCAACGCTTTTCACTGTTGTTTAAAGCTTTTTGATTATCCCGGTTTTCTGCCTGGTTCAGCATAAGCATTCCCAGTAAAATTGTGGCGAACGGATAAATGGAAATAACTGGTAGGGCAATGTTTTTCAATGTTTGCCAACTAAGTTCACCGGGCAGGAATATTGTACAGCACAGCATAACCACATGAACCAGAAATCCCATTGCAGCCAATTCAATTACAGGATTTTTTTTGCGCCATTCGGGTCTGAAATACCACCAGAGAAGACCAACTGATCCGGAAGTAAGGACTACGGCAATACCCATCATTGTGCCACCGCCACCAAGGGATAGACGGTATAAGCCAGCAATAGCCATGGCAATGATGGTCGGAACCGGTCCGAAAAAAAGTCCGGCAATTGAAAGCATTATCGAGCGGGTATCGAAAAATACACCCGGAACAAAATGCCAGGGAGTTAAAATCAAAACAATTCCAATTCCACCCAAAATGGCTCCTGCGCCGATTTTGAAGTAATTGTTATTAAGTTTTTCATATCGAGACCAAAAAAAATCATATAGCATACTGAATGTTAGTAGTATGGCTATGTTTTGAATAAATCCGATAATAATTGATTCTCCCATAATCATTCATTTTGGTTAATCGAGAAAGTGAAGATACTACCTTTCCCTTCTTCGCTTTTTACCCATGTTTTCCCATATCCCAACCCTTAAAAACTTTTTTTACAAGGGTTTGAATTTAGGAATAAAACAGGACGATAAAAAAGTGTTTATGAAGCACGTATTTAGGATTCTTCTTTTGAATTCACCATCCAAAAAGAAAACACATTCAGGTAATTCCAGAACGATTGTAACAGTTCTTCCGGCAAATCGAGATTCGAAAGTACCTGTATGTAACATTTCAGCCAAACCTCTCGTGCTTCAGGAGTAATTGTAAATGGTGCATGCCGTTTTGCAAGCATGGGTTTGCCCCGGTTCTCGTTAAAATACGGATGTCCGCCGCATATCTGGATGAAAAAATCTGACGATCGTTGTTTCGCTTTGTCCAATTGCTCATCAATTCGCGGGAAAAGATGTTTAATTTCGCTCTTGCTCAAAAGGTCATAGTGATCGCTTACCATTTTACGGATTCCTTCCTCGGTAAGAATTTTTAGAAAATCAGGAGAAGGAATAGTGACCGCAGGCCTTTGGCCAAATTCATATTGATTGATTGTAAAATCCATGGTGTTTTTAATTGAGTTTTAATGACAATTCTATGATCGATATAACAAAATAAATGCCCTGAGGTTGTGATTGATCTAATAAAGATCATTTGCAATTTTGGTAAGCATTTAAAAATGAACGGATTTTTGCGATTGGAAACTGAGACAGTAAACTTTACTACCTTTGCGGCATATCAAAATCGTTAAACTGTGACTTTTCAGGAATTAAATTTAAATACCCCGCTACTGAATGCCTTGAATGATTTGGGCTTTGAGAATCCAACACCTATTCAGGAAAAAGTATATCCGGCGGTAATGTCGGGCCGCGATTCGGTTGGAATTGCCCAAACCGGAACCGGAAAAACCTTTGCATATCTGCTGCCAATTCTCCGTCAGCTCAAATATTCAGATCAAAAACATGCCCGGATTTTAATCGTGGTTCCAACCCGGGAACTGGTTTTACAGGTTGTGGGCGAAATTGAAAAGCTCGCAAAGTACATGACAGTAAGAGTGATCGGCGTATATGGCGGAACGAATATCAATACGCAAAAACAGTTGGTTTACAATGGGATGGACATTGTTGTTGCCACTCCGGGAAGGCTGGTTGATTTGGTAATGACTGGTGTATTGCGTCTGAAATCCATCCAGAAACTGGTAATCGACGAAGTGGATGAAATGCTGAACCTTGGTTTTCGTCCTCAATTGATGAGTTTTATGGACAGTCTGCCGGTAAGGCGACAAAACCTGATGTTTTCGGCGACACTGACCGAAGATGTGGCCGCCATGATCGACAGCTATTTTTACGATCCGGAAACCATTGAAATTCAAAGTCAGGGAACTCCGCTTGAACAGATTTCACAATATTATTATGCGGTACCAAATTTTTACACCAAAATAAGCCTGCTCGAAAATTTGCTCGCTGATGCTGAGGAATTTCAACGGGTATTGATTTTCGTTTCCAGCAAGCAGTTTGCCGATCGGGTTTTCGAACTTCTTGATCCGGTTTTTCCTGAACAAATCGGTGTTTTGCACTCCAATAAATCACAAAATTACCGGATCAACGCATTGGAACGTTTCAGAAGTGGAACATCGCGTATGTTGATTGCCACCGATGTCGCTTCACGTGGACTGGACATTGCTGATATTTCGCATGTTATAAACTTTGACACACCTGAGAATCCTGAAGATTATATCCATCGTACCGGAAGAACAGGGCGTGCAGAAAAGGCTGGGATTGCCATCACTTTTGTGAACGAAACTGAGACTAAATTTCTTTCTGAAATAGAAAAGTTCATGAGCCGGCCTTTGGAAGAAAAGCCACTTCCGGCGGGATTGAAAGTTTCGAATATCTTCACAGATGAAGAACGTCCGGTCATGTTTGACAAGGATTATCTTGGAAAACCAAATGCCATCAACGATTCGCAAGGCGCTTTTCACGAGAAAAAGGAGAAAAACAGAAAGGTAAACCTCGGAGGTCCCGGTGAGCGAAAACCAAGAAAAACAAAGCCCGTCAACCGCGGGGTAATGAAAAAGAGGGCAGCGAAAAATAAATAAAGTCTCAATTTCAAAGTTTTATAACATTGAAAATTTCTAGAAATGAAACTTACTTTAGTTGTTAAAAAGGGCAAAAATGGTTATTTGATTGGGCAACTAAAAGAATTTCCAAAAGTCATTACACAAGGAATAACCATTGAAGAATTAAGAGAAAATATAGCAGATGCCTTGGAAATGTATTTGGAAGACATTCGCGAAGGGTATCAGCCACTTGGCGAAATTGTGTTGGAAGAAGAAATTGTAATATTGTGTTAGCTAGTATTTAAGTTAGGGTCTGCTGAAAGAATTTCTCGAAACCACGAAGTTAAACGTGAATAGCCCCGAATGAAATTCGGGGAAAAGAAAGAATCCCCGACACGAACCCCGAGAGGTGGTGTGTCAAAAATCGGAGGCGAAGCATTTTTTGTTCCTATATATTTTTGACGCTGTCAGGTCTTCCAGACGCTGACAGGTCGTGGAACTACTGGGAAACCTGTCAGCGTCCGCAGGTCCTGACAGCGTTTTTAGAACGAACAAAAAAATTTATTAAGATGAAATTTTTACGTCCTACCCGAGAGGTTTCGGCATCTCTTCATTGATGAGACCCTGAAACAAGTTCAGGGTGACGATCCTTCTACAGTATAACGTTTACATGACACTATTCTTCCAGTAACCGTATGATTTTCATTGCATTCTGATGGTTTGAAAAAGCATCTTCCAGAATTAGCTTTCGCTTTTCTATTTCTTCCGAAGTGAAATCCTGCTGAAACAATTCATTTACCCGGTCAATCATTTCTTTCGGAGTATCAGCCAGATGGCAAAGGTGTTCCAGTCCGGTTTTGTGAATCATCGGCGTATTGGCGATGCAAAACCTTCCGGAGAAAAGTGAAGCAAGCAATTTTAATTTCAACCCGGTATCCTGAAATGTTGGCAGCAGACTAATGTGTGCATCCTGAATCAAAGTTTCCATCTGGTCATTTTCAGGATTTGAAACCAATTGAATATGAGCATGCTGACTTATTTTTTGCGCTAAACGTGCACCTGGATTTTTACCCGAAATGATAACCGGAAGTTTTATTTTGCTGAAAACATTTGCAAGCAGATATTCCACAGCCTGTATGTTTTCGGAAACCGACAGATTTCCATGAAACAGGATGTATTTTCCGCGACCTAATTTTGATTTTATTTGGCTGAATGGATGAAATGCGGGAATATAATGCGAATGACCGTAATTGTGATCGAAATAATAGTTGTCGTTGGGTGAAATGCAGAGCAGGTGTGACGCATTTTTCAACACTTTCTCATATCTTTTTAGTTTGCAGGCTTCCATCCTGAAAAATAATTTCCTGAAAATATTTCGTTCAGCTTTGTACAAATTCAGGTAATATTCATGCTCAACATTGTGGGTTCGTACCAGGCGGAGTTGGTTGTCAAGTAATGTGTCATCAAGATAAAAGCAGGTATGTAATCCTTCAAATATAATTGGTGAATCGTTGGATGATAAATTAATCAATAACTGATCGTTAATTCGTGTTACAACAATGTATGGTTTAGTTGAAAATTGGAACCGGATTCCCTTTTTTCTTGGATAGTAATACACATTCGCACAGTATTTTTCGAGCCCGGTTGCCTGCAGGCGATCGTATTCAAAACAATGAAGGTAAACAGAAACTCCACATTCCGAAAGCGCTTTTACTTTGTAAAAAATATCAATTACGCCACCGTAATCGGGTGGATAAGGAATGTTAAATGCTACTATTTGAATTGATTGTTTCACGGTTTCTAATTTGATTCTAAATATAGAAAATAAAAAACCATGAACCGGCAACTGGTTCATGGTTTTTTATTTTCTATAACTGGCAACTGAGACTGACCAATGTTTACTTTCTTCTATTCCGTCAGTTTTACTCCGCCATACCGGCTGTTGATAGTAACCGATGATCCACCACCGGTACCAATATTTCCATCGAGTGAAAACCGTTGGCCATCTTTTATTCTATTCCCTTTGTAGCGATCGGCAGGATAATTTACATCGCAATAGCTACATTCGGCTTTAAGCTGATAGTTCAAATTGTTTAGTCCAATGTTGATTCCGCCGTAGCTGTTTACAATGTTGATTTTATCAAATTTCGCGTCAACCTTGCTGATTCTTACCGATCCGTATCCTGTGTCGAGGTCAAAACTTACGTTTAGCAACCCGATTTTGTAGTTGGTGTATTTTGAAACGGATTTCAGGTTGTCAACTTCATCGATATTGATTCCGTCGTATTTTGAATCAAGTGTCAGATTCCCGGTTTTGTGTAGGTTGACAGTTGTATATTTTGTGTCAAGAACCAACCGGGCAATTTCTCCGGCATACAACTTGGAATATTTGAATTCCATATTGGCATCGTTAATTGTTTCAATATCAGCCTTTCCGTAGTTAACCACAATTTTAACCGGACTCCCTGCCGGCGCTTTCATATTGCCTGCGGTCAGATTCCCATAGCTGACATTAAACATACCCTTTGCCTCCAGTTCATTCACAATCACGTTTCCGTAGCGGTTGGTAATGTCAAGGTCCCGGTCTTTCGGAATGTTGATCAGGTAATCAATTCTGAACGATTGTTTGCTTTTAAAATTATCGTCCATCCGGGTTTCAGCAATTACCAATCCGCCCGACTTTTGAAAGTCGATCCGGATAAGGTCCATCAGCTCTTTTGCCTTGTTTCCCGTAGGGTTTTCGATGGTTATCACCACTTTGACGGTAACAGAATCACCACCCATATCGTTGATTTTTACCTCACCGAATTTGTTGGTCACTTTCAGGGCAGTCACGCCGCTTTTTGGCCAGGCTTTTCTTAGGGTCTTTGAGTATTCAGCCCCTGCTGCACCAACAATCATTGTTGAAACAAGCAGCAGGGCAATTGCGAAATTAAATTTCAAGGCTTTCATGGCTTTTATTGATTTTTTGTTGTTTTACTTCCTGTAATTTGTTAATAATAAGGGTGATGATGTTCATTCTTGCCTGGTAATATTCGAGCATCGCATTGATCACCCGTTCATCATTTGGGTTTGCCTTTAGTTCTTCCTGAAGTTTTTGATACATCAGGTCAAAATCATTTTGCTCTTTTTGCATCATTTGTTGTTCCGGTTCAGAAACAAGTCCATCGTTACTAAGCCTTTCCCATTGTTTCATTCCCATCTCAATGGCATTTGTGTAATAGAATTCAACCTCGCGGTATTCTTCAGAAATTGATCCCAGGGTGAATGTTTCTTCTTTTTCAGGAAGAAACCACATTCGGGCCTGATTGCCAGCTAAAAGAACAAATACTACAATTGCTGCAATCTTCAATATTGGCCTGAAATTGATTATCATGGTTGGTTTCGATGCTTTCTGAAGCCGGGCTTCAAATCGTTCAAAGTGCCCTTCCAGTGGTTCTTCATCCTGAATGGCATGTCGGTTATTTGTGATTAATTTTTCAAGTTCGTCTTTCATGGCAGTCATTTTTTAGTTGTATTCAAACAATTCCTCCTTGTGTAACATCTCCCTTAGTTTGAGCTTGGCCCTCATGTATTGCGATCGCGACGATACATTCGTTATTCCCAGAATTTGCGCAATTTCCTCATGGTCATATCCTTCCAGTAAATAGAGGCTTAAAACAACCCGGTATCCGTCGGGTAATTGTTGTATCGCATTTTTCAGTTTCTCCATCTGGATTTCTGAAATCTCTATTGAAACAGGCTCTTCGTCCGGTATTTTTTCATTTAGTTCTTCAAATTTTACTTTTCGTTTTTTCAGATGGTCCAATGAACGGTTGATCACAATTTTCTTTAACCATGCGCCAAAACTTACTACTCCCTGATAGGTGTCGATTTTGGTAAACGCTTTCAGAAAAGCTTCCTGCATCACATCTTCCGCTTCAACCTGAGAGCCAACCATGCGCAGACAAATGTTGTACATCGGTTTGTAATAAATTTTATACAGCTCAAATTGTGCCTTGGTGTCGCCTTTCCGGCACCGCTCAACCAAGTCGTGATGTATGTTTTGGTACTGTGTTTCCACCTATCTTAGATTGTTTACTGTTTGAAAGACGACAGTCGTTTTATGAATGTTGCACGGACACGAAAAATATTTTCGTTTGGTGCAAATAAAAGAAATACGTATTCGGTTATTTACCGAATGTCATAGAAGTCATTCAATTGTCATTTGTTGTTCATATATTCCATGAGATCAATCAGTTCTTTTTCGTCAGTCGGTTTGATGTTATACTTCAGAATATAATCAATTACTTCCTGCGGAACCGGCTGGAGAATTTTGATCAGTTTCTTTTGCGAATCAATCCGATTGGCCATGCCATCGCCATAACGCAGGTAATAAGCCGGAGTTGAATTTTCATACCGGATGTAATCATTGGCTTTTTGCTTTTCTGTTGTTCCATCAGAAACTACTTTGTACATTTTTAAAAGCTGGTATTTTCCTTCGTTCAGCAACTGAAAATAGGAAAGTCTGATTCTTCTCGCTTCGTTGTAAGGGGCATATACAAATACCTTGTCGCCCATAATGATTCGTTTGATTTTATTCGTTTCATAGATGTCCAATATGGTTCCGTTCCTTTTGAATTGCATGGTATTGGTAATAACATTGTATCGCAGGGCAATATCGTTGATTTCCGTACCATCGCTTCTAATGATTACTGACGGGATAAACTGACTATCGGGAGAACTTCCGGCAAGCTGGTTTTCTGAATGCTCTGTCCGGTTTTGATTCGATAGCTTCTGAATTTTCAAC
>Ga0351913_1012_pt1 | contig 69557 bp, 44 predicted proteins | sample TotcelHT113001M4_FD_206865 | JGI IMG/M metagenome (GOLD analysis project Ga0351913, IMG submission 206865) | Enriched cells from coal bed in the Powder River Basin, Montana, United States - Total cells T11 rep1 HSBNCT.T11.300.1.M4 ... | reverse complement strand
ATGGCAAAGTGTTCCCAACTCCGGTGCAGAGCACGCAAACTTCGTCACCTCCGATGATCCCATCAACACCGGACCGGTAGTTCGGCGGGGCAACTCAATGGGACGAACAAAACCATGCACGTGCGGACTGGAAATGGTTTGTTGACAAGCGGGTGTAAACCCCGCCGGAGTAGCTCCTAGGAGAGCGACCGCGAAAGAAACATCGCCTTACTGAACACGACCGAGAGTCTGCTTCGCATCCATGGTCGGTGACCTGCGAAGTTCGCGCCGGCCTCCCAGCGTTGACTTCGCCGTTGGTTGGGCCTATCGTGAAGGTAGTTGGCGGGCCGCGGTCCTCGGCGGACGGCAGCCACATGCGCCGCTGGCCGCAACAAACCGTACGAACAAACAACGAGGAGATGCTCAGAGGATGATTACGATCACTTTTCCTGATCGCGATACGGAGAAGCGAGCCCTTGCCTACCTCCTGGGCCGATTTTCGGGTCGGATCCTCCGATCCGGCGAACATCTCGTGCCCGAGGCAGCGCTCGAGGCATTGGCTGATCAGAACATCCCGTTCAGCGTGAAGGGTAAGGCGACCTATGTCGAGCAATTGGCGGCGATTCGAGGTGCTGCTCCCGCTGCAGTTCAATGACGGTCGCGATGTGCCGCCGGACTGGTTGGCGGAAGCGGTGCTGGAGATCGTCGACAATTTTGGGGCGGCCAGCTACGAGACCCAGAAGGTGGAGGGCCACTGGCGGCACGGTGGGGTTGTGTACCGCGACAATCTCGTCAGGATCGTCGTGGATGTGCCGGATGCGGCCGATAATCGGCGCTGGTTACAGAGCTTTAAGGCTCGCTGGAAGGCTCGCCTGGAGCATCCCGGGAGACCAAGAACCTGGCCGCGGAGCTGCCCGACAGGCGCGGAAAAGGGGATAAGTCCCATTACTGACTTAGGCGGATGCTTGTGGTGAGCTACTGGGCATGCCCAGAGCAGCACGAGTTGCGCCGGGAGGGATGATCTTCCACGTCTTGAATTGTGGCAACGACCAGCGCACCATTTTCGGGAACGAAGACGATTACGCCGCCTTCCAACGGTTGTTCGGCCAGACCCAGGAGGCCGCGCCGATGCGGGTGTTGGCCTGTTGTCTACTGTCCAACCATTGGCACCTCGTACTATGGCCCGAGAAGGATGGGCAACTGGCGGCCTTCATGCAGCGGCTGACGACGACTCACGTTCGCCGCTGGCATCTGCACCGGCAGAGCGTGGGCCGCGGCCACCTGTACCAGGGCACGTACAAGTCGTTCCCGGTTCAGGACGACAAGCACCTCTACGCCGTCTGCCGCTATGCGGAGCGGAATGCGCTGCGTGCAAGCCTGGTTGAACGAGCCGACCAGTGGCGGTGGTGCAGCCTGGCGCAGCGGGTAGGGCGGCAGCGTCTGGACCAGACCGCGCGGTTGTGCGACTGGCCGATACCGCGTCCGAGAAATTGGGTTGGTCTGGTGAACGCAGTGCAGACGGAAGGCGAGTTGGACGCCTTGCGCAGGTCGGTTCGACGTGGCTGCCCGTTCGGAGACGAGGTCTGGCAACAGCGCACCGCCAAGCAACTCGGCTTGGAGTTCTTGCTGCGCCCCCGAGGGCGACCGCGAAAGAAACAATGAGCGTCCCAGGGAACCAACGAAATGGGACTTATCCCCTTTTCCGCTCCCCGGCGACACGGGCTGTTACAACCCGGAGTCGAAGAATCCCCCGCCGCACATCGATGGCCTGGCGCGGGCCGGCATGCGATTCACCAACGCCCACGCCCCCGGCCCGCTGTGCCACCCGTCGCGTTACGGGTTGCTGAGGTATCCCTTCCGCGCCGATGTCAAGGCCTGGCCTCGCCGCGCCGTGATCGAGGAAGGCCGCATGACCATCGCCTCGCTGCTGCAATCGGGCGGCTACCGCACCGTGATGGTTGGCAAGTGGCATCTGGGGTTCGACGAACGGGGCTACGACCAGCCGTTGCCCGGCGGTCCGGTCGACCGCGGCTTCGACGAATTCTTCGGTATCCGCGCTTCGACCGACATCCCGCCCAACGTCTACATCCGCGGCGATCGGGCCGTCGAACCGCCGACCGAGCAGATCGCCGATAACCAATCGCCCGGCTGGGCGCCCATCCAAGGAGCCTTTTGGCGCGGCGGCGGCATCGCGCCGAACGTCAAGCTCGAAAAGGTTCTACCGCGGTTTGCCGACGAGGCGATCGCCGCTATCAAATCGAATGCCTGGAACATGACAGAAACATGAAATGACAGAAGGATATCATGTTCTTGTCATGTCATGTTTTGTCATCGCTTGTGATCAGCTCGCCTCAAAACTCGGCGATGATCCCGCTGCGCCGCCTTTGCCACCCATCGTCCCATTCCGGAGCAGCGGCTTTCGGGCTGGAGAAAAAAAGAAACGAAGAAAGTAAATCTGCGTGGGTTGACATTCCTCACGTCGGTCCCTAATCCTTTATATTGACAATACCCGCTTGTCCTGCTGCTGCAAAGGAGTCTCCCGTGGTTGTTCGTAGTGGTTTGCCTCGTCAGACACCGCTGAACCGAACCCTCGACCGTCTTTCTTCCGCGGGACGCAGATCACGTCGCTGCGCCGCCTGCCGTTGTTTGAGCCGGCAGCTGCGGTTCGAGTCGTTGGAAGAGCGGGCGCTGTTGACGGTCGCTTTGCTGAACGTACCCGATTGGGTGGCCCAGGGGCCATCGCCAGCCATCAACGGTCAAACGGAGAACCTGCCGAGTACGGGACCCGGGGCGAACCCGGTCAGCGGCGCGATTCAGCAAGTCGTCGCGCATCCGACGGACGCCGATACGATCTACGTCGGGGCGGTCAACGGCGGCGTTTGGCGAACGACCAACGCCACGGCCGCCAATCCCTCGTGGGAGCCCTTGACGGACCCGTTTCCCGGTCTTTCGATTGGGGCCTTGGAAATGGACCCCACCGTTGCCTCGAACAACACGCTGTGGGCGGGCGTGGGGCGTTTCAGCGCCTTTAACGGGGCGGGCGGGCCGTTGACCGGTGTGTTGCGGACAACTGATGGCGGAGACAACTGGCAGCAGGTGGCCGCAACGGACCTGGCGGGCAGAAGCATTTCCGGCATCGGGGCGCGAGGAAACACGGTTCTGGTCGGCGCCAATGGATTTGGCGGAGGCGTTGGCGCGGGGATGTACCGCAGCACCGACGGTGGAGCCACGTTCAACTTGATCTCGGGGACGAACGGACTGGGGGCGGGCCCCGTCTTGTTTATCGCCGGCGATCCGCAGGACAACAACCGCTTCTATGCGTCGGTCAGCGGAGTCGGGCTCTTCCGCACGGATGACGCGGGAGCGATTTGGGTAGATGTTTCCCAAAACGACGCGACGCTGCAATCGCGAATCCAAGTCGCCGGCAACAACAATACCGAGATGTCGGTCTCGCCGATCAACGGGCGCGTTTATGTGGGAGTGCTTCAGAATGGTCAGCCCAACTATATCGGTTTCAGCGACAACCTGGGGGGCACGTGGACCGAGATGGACTTGCCGGTCACCCTGGAAGGCGACGGAGACTTGGAAGGTCTCAATCCCACGCTGAAGCCGGGCGGCCAGGGCGCTGTTCACTTTTCGATCCTGGCCGATCCAACGAACGTGAACCTCGTGTACGTGGGCGGCGATCGCCAAGACGGCCCCTTCCCCAACGCGGTCGGCGCGAACGATTTTACGGCCCGGCTGTTTCGGGGCAATACGGCCGTGGCACCGGTCGCCCCGGGCTCTACGACCAATGCGTTCTCTCCGCAGTGGCAGCACCTGACCCATGCGCAGAACCAGGGCTTTGCCGGCGGCGGAACGGCCAGCGGCAGCGCGCCGCATGCCGACTCGCGCGACATGGTCTTCAATGCTGCCGGCGATTTGATCGAGGTGGACGATGGCGGGATCTATCGCCGCACCAGTCCTCAAGACAACACGGGGGACTGGTTCTCGCTGTTGAGCGACGCAGCGGGCGGCTTGCAGATCACCGAAATGCACGACGTGGTCTACGATACGGTGGCGAATATCATCATCAGCGGGAATCAAGATACCGGCACCACGGAACAGATCGCTTCGGGCGGTCTGGTGTGGCGAAGCGCATCGGTGGCCGATGGGGGCGACGTGGTGGTGGATCCGATCGGGGCCACCCCGAATTCGATCCGTTACTCCAGCCGGCAGAACCTGGGCGGATTCCGATATCGCGTCATGGATGCCGCCAACAACCAGGTCGGTGCCGCCGTCTCTCCCGCGCTGAACACCGGTACGGACCCGGCCATTGCTCCGCAGTTCGTCACGCCGTTGGCCGTCAACAACGTGGTCGGCGACCGATTGATCATCGGCGGTAACAACGGAGCTTATGAATCGACCGACCGGGCCGAGAACTTGACGCAAGTCAGCACGACGGTCGTCAACCGCAGCGCCATCGACTATGGTGGCCGCCGCGACGGCGTGGACAACCCCGACGTGCTGTACGTGGGTTCCGGCAGCCAGGTGTTGGCGCGGACCGTAACGACGTTCGGCGCCCTGGCTGTCACCGCGGCGCTGCCGCCGGGCGTGGGAACGATCGTGGATGTCCTCATGCATCCCGAGGACTGGATGACGGTGTTCGCCATCGACAACGACCAAGTGTTCCAGTCCCTCGATGCCGGCGGTTCCTGGAGCGATATTACGGGCAACTTGATCGACTCGAATCTCCGCTCGCTGGAATTCGTGTTCGACACGATCAGCAGCGTGGGCGCGCTGCTGGCGGGCGGAGACGGCGGCATATTTCGCTCGATCACGACCAGTCTGGGGACATGGACGGAGTTCGGCGGCGGCCTGCCGAATGCCCCGGTGTGGGACATGGACTACGATCCAAACGACGACATCCTGGTCGCCGGCACGTTGGGACGGGGCGCTTGGAGCGTTTCCAACGCCAGCACGACCGTGTTCAACTCAGGCGTGTTGCAGATCGACGGCGACATGGATTTCGCCGGCCAGGACGACACGATCCTGCTGGTCCGCAATGCCGCCAATCCGCTGCTGCTGGATGTCTTCGTCAACGGAGTCCTCTTCGGACCTTATCAGCTTTCGACGCTCAACCAGATCAACGTCAATGGCTTGGGCGGCAATGACACCCTGATCGTCGACAGCTCGAACGGGCTCGTGACGGTGCCCGCCGGGATCCGTTTCGACGGCGGCATCGGCTTCGACCGCCTCGATCTGACGCAGACCGGCGGCCCCACGCGGACCAGCAGCACGGTCAACATCGGCGCCAATCCCGGCGACGGCCAGAGCGTCCTTGTCGACGGCGCCGACACGCAGACCGTCTTTTTCCAGAACCTCCAACCCATCACCGATATCGTTCCCGCCGCGGCGTTTCACATCAGCAGCACCCCCGTCATCGCCAGCCTGCTCGACACCGGCAATGCGGTCACCTACACCAGCGGGCAGATCCTGGGTGTTACCGCCGGCCGCGTCACCGTGGACGCTTTCGAGCCCATCGAGTTTTCGAACAAGACGAACCTGGTGATCGACCTGGGGGCCGGCGATGACACGTTTGTGGCCAACCACTCCGGCTTGCCAACCGGTCTGGAGACGATCACGGTCAACGGTGACGACGGGGCGGATGTGCTGCGATTCGAGGCCGTGCCGAATGCGGCGGCGACGTCGTTTGTCTCGGTGACGGTCAACGGCGGCGGCGGCGACGACGTGGTGGATGCCCGCGCGATCGCGGTCGACACGCCGTTCACGATCAACGGCGGTGCCGGTGCCGACTTGCTGATCGGCGGACGGGGCGACGACGTCTTGTCGGGCGGCGATGGCGACGACATCCTGGTTGGCGGCATGGGCGATGCCAACGGGACCGGGATGATCGGTAACAACACCTACCGCGGCGGCACGGGGTTCGACACGCTGCAGATCTATGGCACGTTGCAAGACGACACGATCGACGTGATTCAAGCCAACGGCGTGTCGCTGAACGTGACGGTCAACGGCACTGTCGCGAGCGAATCGCTGCCGGATGCGGATGTCGAGGAGGCGAGGATCGAGGCTCGCCGGGGCGACGACGCGATCCGCATCCGGATCGCCGATGCCTTCTTCACGGCGGCCGCGGACCGCAGTTCCGTGCTCCGCTTCCACGTGCTGGGGGATGCCCCCAACGCCAGCGACGTTCTGAACGTCGTGGACGATGGCCTGGGGGACACGATCCTGCAGCGCGTGGCGCCGGATCGCCGTTCCGGAACCATTCGCATCGCACCGGGGCTGACCAATCCGGTCCCGGCGATCGTGTACGAGGGCATCGAGTACGTGGCGGTGACTCCCGTGAACCCACTGACGGGCGGCACGGGGACCGATGGCCTGGGCCGTTGGGTTGTTTTCAAGCCGGATCCTTACGAGAGCAACAATACCTTGCCCACGGCCACCTACGTGGGAGCTGGCGGGACGTTGAACGTCGACCCCACGATCGATCCCGGAGCCGGTCCGTTGGGGATTCCCGGGGACGAGGACTTCTTCCAATTCGTGGCCGCGGAAACCGGCACGCTGGACTACCATGTCTATTTCGATGCGCTGCCCAGCTTGGCGAACGGCCGCAGCGGTCTGCCCGGGGATGGCATCTTACAAGTCGACGTCTATGACTCGGACGGCTCGTTGATCGGCACGGGCAGCCCCCTGACGGATCCGGTGGGCAATGTGATCGGGCGGCGTTTTACGCATGGGGCCGTACGAAACCAGACCTATTTCCTGCGCGTCCGCGGCGACACGAACGCACCAAACGCAGTCAACGTCTACCGGTTCACCGTGATGAACGTGCCGGCTCCGGTTCCCTCGCTGGTCGATCTGCAAGCCGGCTCGGACACGGGCCGCAGCGACAGCGACGACGTGACTCGGGACACGGCGCCGACGTTCGACATCCTCTTGGATGACGACCGTTTGGACGAGTTCACCAATTTGAACCTGGTGCCCGATACGACGGACGACGACACGCCGGACGCGTCGGCTCACTACGGCGTCCAAGTATTCAACAACGGTGTGGCCATCGGGTACGCCTATTTCACGGGCAGCGGCAACACCTGGCGATTCACCGCCGGACCGGGCGATCTGCTGGAAGGCCATAACAATTTCCTCAGCGCCGCCGTTTGGGTTCGCGATCGAGCCGATCCGGAACAACTCGGCCGCGGCGAATGGGGGCCGGCGTTGCAGGTCACGCTGGACACGATTCCGCCGCCGGTCAGCATCATCGGCATCTTCCCGGCCAGCGGGGACTCGGGCGTGTCAGGTTACCCCGACACCTTGGCCGACCGCGTCACCAACGATCCCGGCGCCGGCTTTACCGGCTGGGCCGAGGCCAATTCCCTCGTCCGGTTGTACGTGGATGCCGAGGCGTTGAATAGTATCAACAACCCTGCCGAGTACCGCCTGACCGTCGCCCTGCCCAACGACGGCGATGAAGCCTTCCCGGACGGTCAGTGGACGGCAGCGTTTATCCGCGACTTGAACGATCCGGGATGGTTCCCGTTCGACGGGGTCCGCGAAATCCTCGTGACCGCCGAAGATCTGGCGGGGAACGTGAACAGCGTTACGGACGGCATCGGCGATGCGGATCAGGTGCTGAACATCTTCATCGACACCCAAGGGCCGCAGGTGACGCGGGTCGATGTCAACAGCCAGAACAACTCCTACGAACTGTTCGACCCCAAGCCCTCGACCAGTGGTCCCACGCCGCTGGTCCACTCGCTGGTGATCAGCGTCGAGGACTGGCCGGCCCGCAGCAACGTGGAGGCGAACTTCCTGTACGAGGCCCTGTTCCGTCCCGTGGCGGAAAACGCCGCCAATTACTCGCTGGTCGGCGATCATCACGGGCCGATCGCCATCGACCGCGTCGAGTTCACCACCAGTCCCGCCTTGGCCGACGGCCAACCGGCCGAGGGCTACCTCACGATCTACTTTGTCAATCCGCTGCCCGACGACCGCTTTACGCTGACGCTGTCGGACAACCTGGTCGACCCGGCCGGCAACGCGCTGGACGGCGAATCGAACACCGGAGAACCGCAAGAGACGACGGACCTCCAGTTTCCCAGCGGCGACGGTCAGCCGGGCGGCGCCTTCGTGGCCCGGTTTACGGTCGACAGCCGTCCCGAGATCGGCGTATGGGCGGCAGGCAGCGTATACGTCGATTCCAACGGCAACCGGGTGTGGGATCCGGAAGGCAAGGATGGGGATTATGTGAATCGGGACCTGACTTACGTCCTAGGCTTTACCACCGACAATCTCTTCGCCGGAAACTTCTCGCCGCCGGGAGCCAATTCCTTGGCCGACGGGTTTGACAAGCTGGCGGCGTATGGCAAGGCCGGCCAGCACTTCCGCTGGCTGATCGACACGGACAACGACGGCGTGCCGAACCCGCCTACGGGGATCATTGAACCCATGGGAGTGACGGGCATCCCGATCGCCGGAAACTTTGACGGCGACCAGACCAACGGCGATGAAGTCGGCTTGTTCGCTGGAAACCGATGGTACTTCGATACCACCCACGACTACCAATTGGATACGGTGCTGGACACGAGCAACATGTCCGGGATTCCGATTGTGGGCGACTTTAACGGCGATGGTGCGGACGACTTGGGGGTCTGGAAAGACGATCGCTTCACGTTCCTGTTCACGACCCAAGATGGAATGGGCGATGGCATCCCGCGATCGTGGGTTCCGGGCGCCGAAGTACATTACCAGTTCGGCTTCATCGGCGTCCGCGAGAAACCGGTAGCCGCCGATATGGACGGGGATGGGATCGACGACATCGGGCTGTGGGTGCCTGATCGGGCGGGCGTCTCGCCGGAAGAAAACGGCGAATGGTACTTCCTGATCTCCGGCGGTACCCCCTGGCCACAACGAATCGCTGCCGAGGACGGCCGGGCGCAATACAAGCCCGTGCCGTTGGGCAACGACCTGTACGCCAGCTTTGGCGACGAATTCGCCTTGCCGATTGTGGGCAACTTCGACCCGCCGGTGACGCCGGTCAGCAGTCCGCCCGTGCTCCTCGGCCTAACCAACCTGGACAATGCCTACGACGTTGACGGTGACGGGCGGGTCGTGCCGTTGGATGCCTTGCAGCAAATCAACGACTACAACCAGAACGGTTCAAGGCCCCTGACGACGAGCGTCCTGGGCGGTCCCTTCTGGGATGTGAACGGGGACGGATGGGTCACGCCCGAGGACATCCTGGCGGTGGTCAACTTTCTGAATCAGCAGGCGGATGGCGCGGGGACCGCCGAAGGCGAGAGCGAGATGGTATCCGCGGCGTTGAAATCGCCGTGGGTACCGGAGGCGGCAAGTCAAGCGGCGGATGAAGCCGCACGCGATGCTGCCACCGCGCCGCCACGGCTCATCGCCCCGGCGGTGGATCTGGTTTTTGCACCCGCTGCCAACGCGGCGGACGGGGCCGTGGTTCGTGACCGTCTGGCAGAGCCTCACTCGGCATCTGCCTGGGACGATGCCGCGGGCTGGGAACTCGAAGAACTGTTGTCGGTCATCACCCCGGCCGTCCTGGGTACGTTGTAGATAACGTTCGACGGGTTCATCGCTCGCGCCGGATATCGCTGCTAAGGTGTTCCTCGCCACGATGGTACGCCGGGCCCCGGCGATTGGTCCGGCGAGTAGCACTTTCCCTGCCATGTATCGCGGCGGCACAGTTCGGCCTCCAGCGCTGCCCGGACGGCCACTTTGTCCAAGCACCACGCTGGCGCGACGAAGTACTCGCGAGGCGCGTCACCGCTGATCCGCTCGACAACCACCCGCGGCGGCAGCCGTTCGAGGATCGCGATCAGCGTATCGAGGTACTCGTCCCGCTCCAGCAGCCGAACTTCGCCGCGCTGCAACTGGTCCGCCAGACGCGTGTTGCGGACGGCATACAGATTGTGGATCTTCACGGCATCGACCTCCCATCGCACCAATTCGCGGGCCGAGGCCAAGACGTCCTCCCGCGATTCGCCGGGCAGGCCCACGATCAGATGAGCACCGATGTCAAATCCGCGGCCCCGGCTCCGCTGCATGGCGTCGACAAACGCTTCGTGCCGGTGCCCGCGGTTCATCCAGTCCAGCGATCGGTCGTGCATCGTCTGCATCCCGTACTCGACGGACAGATACGTGCGGCGGGCCAGTTTCGTCAGCAAATCCAAGACGTCGTCGGGCAGGCAATCGGGCCGCGTGCCGACGGCCAGGCCGATGATGCGGGGATGGGCGAGCGCTTGTTCGTAGACATCGCGCAAGCGTTCGACAGGCGCGTAGGTGTTTGTGGCGGGCTGAAAATAGGCCATGAAATGCTCGCAACGGTAGCGCGCTTGCATGCGGCGGATGCCCTCGTCGATCTGTTCGCCGATCGAGCGGCCCGGCAGCCGGCGGCTGGGACTGAAGCTGCGATTGTCGCAGAACGTGCAACCGCCCGTGGTGACGGTCCCATCCACGTTGGGACAGGTAAAGCCCGCATCGACGCTGACCCGCTGGACGCGATGCCCGAACTTGCGGCGGAGAAAGAAGTTATAAGCAAAGTAGCGCAAGCCGGCCGCGCGCCAGTCGAAATCGGCCGCCGAGGCGGCAGACGGGGTGTCCTTGGTTGACGGCGATGGCTGCGTCATGTAAAGTACTTGACGAAAGGGTTGCGTAAGGCGGGTGACCGCCAACCGTTGCGCGTCCGGTGTCCGAATCATAAGTCGATCGCGGCGTGAAACAAGGGGAGCCTGGCAGATGTACGGCGAACTTGTCCCTCTGGGCGGCGGAGATCCCATTCCATTATTGAAGAAGCGGCTGACCATCGGGCGGCGGGAAACTTGCGACATCGTGTTGCGGTTTGCCAACGTTTCGGGGCAGCATTGCGAGCTGATTGCGGACGATGGCTACTGGTTCGTCTCGGACAAGGGCAGCCGCAACGGCACCAAGGTGAACGGCCTCCGCGTCGCGACGATGCGCAAGCGACTGGACCCCGGCGACACGCTGTCGGTTGCCAAGCACAAGTACGAGATGCGCTACTCGCCCGTCGACGACCTGAACGCTAGCGGCCCGCCGCCGGCGGAAGAGGAACCCATCCGCGACCTGCTGTCGCAAAGCCTGCTGGATCGGGCTGGCCTGAAACGGCGGAAGACCTGACGGCCCTTGCGATGGCAACGACAAGGGACACAATCCCAGCATTTGCGAATCAATCCAACGCGAATTGGGCTAGATAATCGTCGAGCGGGTACTGCCGGGCTCCGGGCTGCTCGGCTTTGAGCAGGACAAAGTTCTCCAAGACCAGCGCGTCCATGTTGGTGGCCATGAAACAGCGGTAGGCATGCTCTGGCGTACAGACGATGGGCTCGCCGCGCACGTTGAAGCTGGTGTTGATCAACACCGGGCAACCGGTCTTGGCTTCGAACTGTTTCAACAGCCGCCAGTACCGCGGATGCCGCTGCGGATCGACCGTCTGCACGCGGGCCGAGTAATCCACGTGCGTGACGGCCGGTATGACGGACCGTAGCGTTCGCAGTTGGTCCACGCCCGACCGCTGCGGTTCCGCCTCGGCCGCCACCAAGCGTTTGCCACTCTGCACCGGGGCGACCAACAGCATGTACGGACTCGGTTGGTTCGTCGGCAGCTCGAAGAACTCCTCCGCCCGCTCGGCCAGCACGGACGGGGCGAACGGCCGGAACGACTCGCGAAACTTGATCTTCAAGTTCATCACCGCTTGCATCCGCGGACTCCGCGCGTCGCCCAGGATACTGCGGCCGCCCAGGGCCCGCGGCCCGAACTCCATGCGGCCCTGCAGCCAGCCCACGACCTTTTCTTGAGCGATCAGTTCGGCCACGCGGTCGCACAACTCATGCTCGTCGTCCCAGCGATGGTACTTGGCTCCCAGACCGTCCAAGAACCGCTGGATCTCCTCCGCGGTAAAACGCGGGCCTAGCAGCGAACCGTGCTGCTGGTCCAGGGGGTTGACCGTGCGGGGATTTCCCAGCAACTGGTGCCAGATGAACAGGGCCACGCCGAGCGCTCCGCCCGCATCGCCCGCGGCCGGCTGAATCCAGACGTCGGTGTACGGGCCTTCGCGCAGGATGCGGCCGTTGGCGACGCAATTCAACGCCACACCGCCGGCCAGGCACAATCGCGTCAGCCCGGTTTGCGCGTGGACGTGGCGAGCCATGCGGAGCGTGATCTCTTCGGTCACGGCCTGGACCGAAGCGGCCAGATCCATCTCGCGCTGGGTCAGCGGCGACTCGGGCCGCCGCGGCGAGCCGCCGAACAGCCGCTCGAACTTGCGCGACGTCATGGTCAGGCCTCGGCAGTAGTCGAAGTAGGACATGTCCAGGCGAAACGAGCCGTCCGGCTTCAGGTCGAGCAGCTTGTCCAAGATCAAGCCGGCGTATTTCGGTTCGCCGTAGGGAGCCAGGCCCATCAGTTTGTATTCGCCCGAATTGACGCGAAAGCCGCAGAAGTAGGTGAACGCCGAATACAACAAGCCGGGCGAGTGCGGGAAATGCAGCTCGTGCGTGAGCCTGATGCGATTGCCGCGCCCGTAACCGCAGCTGGCCGTCGCCCACTCGCCGACGCCATCGACGGTCAGGATGGCGGCTTCGTCAAACGGCGACGGAAAGAACGCACTGGCCGCGTGCGACTCGTGATGCTCGGCAAACACGTACTGCTTGCGATAGGCGTACTGCAACCCCGCGTTCAACTCGCGGCGGAGATGCAGCTTCTGTTTCAGCCAAACCGGAATCGCCTGCAGAAAGGAACGGAATCCGGATGGTGCATAGGCGAGGTAGGTCTCCAACAACCGCTCGAATTTCAGGAACGGCTTGTCGTAAAAGCCAACGTAGTCGATCTGCTCCGGCCGCAGGCCGGCCTCCTGCAGACAGTACTCGATGGCGGCCACGGGAAACTGTTCGTCGTGCTTCTTGCGGGTGAAGCGTTCCTCCTGAGCCGCGGCGACAATCGCCCCATCGCGGACCAGCACGGCTGCCGCGTCGTGATAAAAGGCCGAAATGCCGAGAATGGTGGTCATCGCCGGTTCCGGTGAGGCAAGAGTCGGTTCCCGCCGGCCCAGCTGACGTTCCGGCGACGGGATTATCGCAAACGGACCGTCCGCTGAACAGGGACCGCCTCAACTTGCTTCCAAGATGGTGGCACGCCCCACGCTGGGTGGTGTCCGTGTCTCGCGTTCTTTCGCCGGGCCAAGCCACAACGCTTGCCGCAGCTTCGCCGCCAAATCCGTAATCGAGAACGGTTTCTGGATGAATTGCACGCCCTCGTCCACAACGCCGTGGTGGGCAACAACATCGGCGGTGTAACCCGACATGAACAGCCGCTTGAGATCGGGATAGAGGGACAAGAGGTGTTCGGCCAGATCGCGGCCGTTCATCTCCGGCATGATGACGTCGGTCATGAGCAGATGGATGGCACCCGCGTGGGCCTCGGCCAGCCGGATTGCCTCGCCGGGATTGCGGGCTGCGAGCACGGTGTACCCCATCCGTTCCAGCATCTGCATGATCATTCTCAGGAGCGCCGGCTCGTCTTCGACCAGCAGGATGGTCTTGCTGGGGCGAACGGCAGGCTCGGCGGGAGCCTGCCGCAAGAAGGGCGCATTCTCGCCTTTGTGCCGCGGGAAATAGATCTTGATGGTCGTTCCTTGGCCTGGCTCGCTTTCGACTTGAATGACCCCCTGGTTCTGACGGACCGCGCCGTAGATCGTGGCCAACCCCAGGCCGGTCCCCTGGCCCACATTCTTGGTGGTGAAGAAAGGCTCGAAAATACTGTCCAGGGTCTTCTTGTCCATCCCGCAGCCGTTGTCCCGGACGGCCAGCAGCACGTATTCTCCCACGGCAAAGTCTGGGTGGGCGGCGCGGTATGCCTCGTCGAATACCTCGTTTTTCGTCTCGATGGTGACCTGGCCCACGCCGGTGATCGCGTCCCGGGCGTTGACACACAGGTTGGCCAGGATCTGGTCGATTTGCGAGGGATCCACCTTGACCTGCCACAGGCCCCTGCTGGGCTGCCAAACCAGGTCGATATTCTCGCCGATCAACCGCTGCAACATCTTGGTCATGCCCGCGATGGTCGCGTTTAGGTCGAGTACCTTGGGGGCAATGATCTGCTTGCGGGCAAAGGCCAGCAATTGCCGCGTCAAGTCGGCCGAACGCTGGGCTGCCTTGCGGATCTCTCGCAGGTGATGGTGCAGCGGCAGCGACGGGTCCACTCCCTCGAATGCCAGTTCCGTGTAGCCCAGGATCACGCCCAGCATGTTGTTAAAGTCGTGGGCTACCCCGCCCGCCAGCCGACCGACGGATTCCATCTTCTGCGCCTGAAGCAACTGGGCTTGAAGTTGCTCCCTTTCCATCTCCGCGCGCTTGCGATCGGTGATGTCAGAGACGAATCCAATCGAGCAACGGTCATTCAGTTTTGCGGCCTTGACCGACCAGTAGCGGGCCTCTCCGCTCTTGTGAACATACCGGAGTTCGCCCACCGCGGCACCCGACGTAACAACGGCATGAAAGTGCTGTTTCGCGATCGGATGGTCCTCAGGCAGGATGGTTTCGAAGATGCTTCTTCCTACGAGTTCCTCCTTGGAATACCCGGTGATCCGCTCCGCGGCGGCATTGACCTCCAAATACGTCCCGCTTTCATCCGCGACGAAGATGCCATCGGGGGCGTTTTCTACGTAGCTTCGGAATTTGTTCTCGCTGGCCTTCAGTCTTTGGCTCCTTTGGATCTGTTCCGTAACATCCTGGACGGTACCGGCAGAATAGATCGCTTTGCCGTCTGCATCGAACGTCGTTTCGCAACGTTCCGAAACATGCTTGATACGGCCGTCAGGGAACTGCAGGCGGTGAACGATCGCATAAGGTCTCTTGGTGTCCAGCGATCGTTGATAGGCAGCTCGAACGGCATCGCGATCTTCCGGATGAATGGCCGCAATGAAAGCCTCATTCGTTAGGCCAAACGTCTTCTTGTCGATCTCAAAAATCCGGAAGACTTCGTCCGACCAGAAAAGACGGTTTTCGGTCAGGTCGAATTCCCAGCTGCCGATTTTGGCAATTCGCTGTGCTTCCTTTAACCGTCTTTCGCTGCCGCGCAATTCCTCTTCGGCCTGTTTGCGTGCGGTGATGTCTTGGAAAACACAGCCGAACTGAGAGGGTGCGGTGCGAAAGGCCCTCACCTCGAAATGCTTTGCGAGTGCGGCGGAATAGTCCTCGAAAGATACCGTCTCGCCGGCGAGCGCGACCTTGCCATAGGTCTCGATCCAGCGACGTTCGGTGCGCGGCAAGACTTCCAGGACCGTTCGGCCCACGACGGCTGCCGCTGTCAGGCCGGTCATCCGCTCGAAAGCCAGATTCACCGCCAAAAAGCGGTAGTCCACCGGCACTCCGTCCGCGTCGCAAACAATTTCGTGCAACGCGAAACCGTCCAGCATCTCGTTGAACAGCGTCCTGTGATTCGTTTGGTCTTTCCACAGGTCGCCCATCCGGGCCTGAGCCATTGCCTCCAACGAATCTCGTTCCCTCCGCAGGGCCGCCTCCGCCGCCCTGATCCGCAACGCGACCTTGATTTGAGATACCAACTCGTGCTCGTCAATCGGTTTAGACAGAACGATGTCTGCACCGATCTCCAAACCTTGGCTCCGGCTCTGCGCGTCCGTTCTGAGGGGCATGACCATGATCACGGGGATGAGGCCCGTTCTGGTATCGGCTTTCAGTCGCCGACAGATCTGAAAACCGTCCATGCCCGGTATGCCGGCGTCCAACAGGATGGCATCCGGCAGTTCCACCGACGCCTTGGCGATCCCCTCCTCGCCGGATTGTGCAGTGATCACAGCAGATTCGGGTATCCATTGCTTCAGCAACGACGATATAGCGGCCAACTTATCCGGTTTACCATCGATTGCGAGGATCTTTGGCACGAAAAACTCCTGTGAAACGAGACAGCCGAGAACGCCGCTTGCCGAGCAAGCAGGCGGCCGACTTGTCGCTAGCCGCCCGGGACATCGCCCGGTTTCTCCTCCATCGGACGCATTGCTTCGGTCTCAGGGCAATATACACCACATCATAAGCCGCTGGTATAGCCTTGAAAGTCCTCTTGCGGCGTGGGACAAACGGGCGATATGCTCTGTTGCGTTTGCGGTGGGTACATTCTCAAACAGGCGACGTGGGATAAATGGCCAAGTTTTTGATCTTGCAAGCCGACTACCCGGCGGGGCGAGGCGTGCGTGGCATGAATCTGTGTCGCTTTTTGAAGATTTTTCACGGGCGACGCGCGGTCGAAACGATTTCGACCGCGGACCTGAAACGTTCCGGACGGAAGACCTGCGACACCTTGTTTATTGGAATGCCAACGGCTTTGCGGAGGGACGATCTCGCGCAAATACGCTACGGCAAGGCGATCTTATTTGACTATTTGGATGTTCCTGGCGCCGCTTGGTACGACTCCGACAAGGAATTCCTGCTGTCGCTGAGCGACCGCTACTTGAAGGCCTGGACAGAACCCGGCTGGGACAACGGGATCAAGTTTGGCGTACTGCCGATCCGCCGTTTTCCGGGATTGTCTTTCGGCTTGCGTTACCGGCGAGCGACGGCATGGCTGCGGTCTGAACGAGAATGCGATCGGACCTACGACGTCGCTTTCGTCGGCTCGCTGACCGGCTGTTCGGTGGCGAACCAGCGGGTTCAGTGGGTGCGCGAGGTGCGCAGCGCCGGCGACCGCTATCGGTTCTGGGGCGGTCTGATCGGTTCACCCTCCGAGCGACGCGATTTGGAGCAGCAGCTGGGCGGTAGCGAGGAGTTGTTCTGCCGCCGCCGTCGCGTCGGATTCTTTGTGTACTTTCGGCATCTGCTGCAATCGCGCGTCGCGCTGGCGCCGGCGGGCAACGCTCGCTGGAGCTATCGCCATTACGAAGCGATCTACGCCGGCGCCATCGTGGTGACCTGCGATTTTCGTCAAGTCCAAACGTTGATTCCGCTGCCCGTGGATGGCATGATTCACGTCCCGGATGGCGTCTCCGTGCTGGAGGCGATCGACAACGCCTTGGCGCTGCGTCGTCAGGCGCCCGAACTGGCCGCAGCCAACATTCGCCAGCTCGAGCATTTCCTGCAGGACGGCGACTACACGCGTCAGAAACCGGAACTGATGGACCGGTTTCTGACGCAGTTCGAGTCGTGACGCGGCATCCTCAGGGTTGTTGTTGCGATCTTGCCTTGGGGGTGGCGTATTTCTGCCAAACACGGCGAGGAATTCCTCGCTGTCCGCTTGGCACAGCCATTGCATCACGCCGCCGGTGCGTTCTGGGCTCGCGGCGGACGGAGCAGCAGCGCGCCAAACGCAGCCAGCACTAATAAGACCGCGGCCAGGTAGCACGAGTAGGTGAAGGTCTGGTACGTGTCGTACAGTTTCCCCGCCACCAGGGACAAGGCAAACCCGCCCAGGCCCCAGGAGGTGAAGACCAGGCCGTAGTTGACGCCGAAGTTCTTCAAGCCGTAGAAGTCCTTCGTGACCGAAGGGTACAACGCCAGATTGGCACCGTAGTTCGCGCCCATCAGCGCGGACAACACCGCCATGACCGGAATGGCGGACAGCATCGAGCCTTTGGTTGCCAAGGTCAGCACGATCATCAGCACCGCTTGAAACAACAGACAGCCGATGAGCGTGGGTTTGCGTCCCAGCCTGTCGGACAGCATCCCCGCGATGATCCGCCCGGCCCCATTGCCGACGGCCAGCGAAGCGACCAGCATGAATCCCAAAGCGACACCGGCCTGCTTGTCCGCGATCACGGCCAGTTTGGCGATGATCATCAGCCCCGCGCCCGCCCCGCAGGCATACATGAACCATAACAAATAGAATTGCGGCGTTCGCAACATTTCCATCGGCGAGAAATCTTCCTTCTTGGCGATCGCCCCGGGAGTCGGTGGAATGGTTCCCGCGGGGACATACCCCTTGGGCGGCGTGCGAAGCAACTGGGCCAAAGCCACCACAACCAGCAAGAAGGCAATCCCCAGCGTGAACATGGCACCGGGCACCCCGCCTTCCTGCTTGACCAGCCAGTTTGTCAGCGGCGCCGCGTACACCGAGGCCAAGCCAAAGCCCGACACGACGATTCCGGCGATCATCCCCGTCCGAGCGGCGGGAAACCACTTCACCGCCGGCGGTGTCGCGGAAGCGTATCCAAACCCGATCCCCGTCCCGGCCAACACGCCAAAGCCCAGCATATAGTTCCAATAGGAGTTCCCGCGGCTGGCCAGGATCATCCCCAGCCCCACCAACACCCCCCCGAATGTGGCTACCCAGCGAGGACTGATCTTGTCCTGCAACCGCCCCGCCGGGACCATCATGATGGAAAACACCAGGCAGGCGATGGCATACGGCCAAGATTTCTGCTGCTCGGTCCAATTCCAATCCTCCGGAACCGCTTTGCTGATCACGCTCCACGTGTACAGAATGCCCAACGCAAGGTTAATCCCCAATGCTGCCAAGGTTACGACCCAACCACGACTCATAATGGACTCCTCTTGTTTTTGCGGCAGCGGAACGCCGCCATTCAGAAGCACAAAACTCAGGTATGTTTAGGAGATTCTGCCTAGGTCTGCAATCCCCGTTGATGATATATCTGCGGACACAGGGTCTGGATGGTGCATTCCGCACAGTGCGGCTTTTTCGCCCCGCACACGCTACGGCCGTGAAACTGCAGCAGATGGCAAAACTTGACCGCACTGCTCGCCGGGACGATTTCGACCAAATCCGCTTCGATCTTGTCCGGATCGGTTCGCTCCGTCAAGCCAAGACGCTGCGACAGCCGAGCGACATGCGTATCGACACCGATGGTCTGCTGGCCGAACGCGTTGCCGAGGATGATGTTCGCCGTCTTGCGTCCGACGCCGGGCAGTGTCAGCAGATCGTCCAGGTTATCCGGCACATCGCCGCCGAACCGTTCGACCAACGCCCGGCAGGCCTTTTGAATCGCCTCGCCTTTCTTGCGATAGAAATTGATCCGCTGCAATTCGGCCTGCAACGTATCCTGTGCCGCGGCGGCCCAATCGGCGGCGGTACGGTACTTTGGAAACAGTTGCGAGGTCACCGAATTCACCAGATCATCCCGAGCCTGGGCCGCGAGAATGAGCGCGACCAGCAGTTCCAGCGGATTGTGGAACTCTAACGCCTGTTTCGCATCCGGGTGCGTCTTGCTGAGCACCTGGATGATTTTCTTGACACGGGATTTCCTCTCGGGCTTCGATTCCATGACTTCGTTTCCTTGCGAAATGAGAAAACCGGCTTCCAAGAGCACCAGGACCGTGTCGAAGGAACGGGGCTTACGGTGCCGCTTGCCGCTTGGCTTCATCGACGATCAAGTCCTCGCTTTCCAGTGCCCAACCGGCAGGCAGGCCGTAGTAAACCATGGCCCCGATACCTTCGTAACCGCCCTCCTCCAGTACGCGGCGCGAGGCGATATAGGCCATGACGTCGTTGGCGTACCCGGCGACCCAAGTCCGCGGACCGCGCAGCTCGGCTTTCAGCCGCAACGCGAAATCCACCACCACTTCGCCGCCCAGGACGATGAACTGGACGTCGTCGCCCAGCCGCCAGACTTGAACGGGGAAAGGATACGTGGTGCTAAGCGGCCGGTCATCCGCCATCTGCGACAGCAACAGTTTCGCGCGGGCCGCTTCGTAACGGTTCGTGGACTGGGCCGCTTCCTCGACCTGTTCCCGCGTGGGCAAGCCGGCAAACGGCAAGTCGACATCGCGGAAATCGGTCGCCAACCTGGCTGCCACGGGCTGCATCGGGTTGCTCAACACCCCGTCAACCGCCGCCGCCAATTGTCGACCGTAATCCATGGCCAGTTCGACGGTTCGCCGCGGCAGCGGGTTTTGGTCAGCACCACATCCAGCCCAGAACATCGCTTGGCAATCCGGATGAGCTTGTTCGAGTTCGATCTGGGCGTAGCCCGGATAATCGCCGCACCATTGGAACAGATCGAGTGTCGTCGCATGGCAGGCGTAGCCGAAGACGACGGCTTGCAGCTTGCCGGACGCATTGCGGACGGCCAGCACGGGCACGTCATGGTCGAAGGGTCCGCACAGTTTGCCTTCGGCCCGCAGTTGCGGTACCTGGCCGGCTGGGTTGTTCCGCCGGTTGACGGCGAACGTCGCCGTGCCGCTGGCCCAGGAAAGCTGGGCGGGTTTCAGGTCCGCCAGCGCCTTGTCGATGATCTGCAGAATCTTGTTCTGCAGCGTGGCGGTGTATTCTTCGATCCGTTGCCGTTGTTGCGGATCGACGACCAATTCGTGCAGCGGCGACAGGTTGCGGTACACCACGGGCCCCGAATGCGTGTGCGAGGTACAAAGGGCCAGTTGCCGACGCTCCAATCCGTGCCGTTGTTTCAGCGTTTCGGCGATCGCTGCCGACATCTCGCGGCTGACTCCGATCACGTCCAGCGTGACCAGCACCGCGCGTTCACCGTCGGCATCTTGCAACGCCATCGCTTTGGCCCACAGATCCGTCAGCTTGCCGTCGGCCGGACGATCGCGGCTTGCGTAGCCCGCCATCCACATGAACTGGTCCGGCGTGATGGCGGCTCGCGCCAAGCCGACTTTCCATTCGCCGTCAGCGGCCACCGCCATTGGCGCAATCCAAGGAAAGGCGAAAAACGCCAAGCAGGCTACCCACAAGACGAGAAATCGGTATCTTAGTGTCATGGTGTACGCTCCCCGGGGTCAACGAGCCGAAATGGAAATCCGGGCTTCAGTGTAGCATCCTTACGCACGAAAAGAACTGTCTATGCACCCACGCATCAAAAGTCGCGAGATTTTCCGCCGGGCCAAGCAGCTGATTCCGGGCGGCGTCAATAGTCCGGCCCGCGCATTCGGCGGCGTCGGCGGCGAGCCGATTGTGTTTCGCAGCGCCCAAGGCGCTTATCTGTGCGATGTGGACGGCAACCGCTATGTCGACTTCATCGGCTCGTGGGGGCCCATGATCCTCGGCCATCGCCATCCGCGCGTGCTGTCAGCCGTCTGCGAGGCGTTGGACCGGGCGATGAGTTTCGGGGCGCCGACCGAGGCGGAGAACGTGCTTGCCGAGCTGATTATCGCCGCCATGCCGTCGATCGAGATGGTGCGGCTGGTGAGTTCCGGCACGGAGGCGACGATGAGCGCCATCCGGCTGGCCCGCGGCTACACAGGCCGGGACGTGATCGTCAAGTTTGCCGGCAACTATCACGGCCACGTCGACAGCTTGCTGGTCGCCGCCGGCAGTTCGGCCGCCACGCTGGCCGTCCCGGATTCGCCGGGTGTCACCGCCGGGACCAGCCGCGACACGTTGGTGTTGCGTTATAACGACGCGGCAGGGTTGCAGACGGCGTTTTCCGAACATGGACAGCGAATCGCGGGGGTGATTCTGGAGCCGGTGGTCGGCAACATGGGTTGCGTGGTGCCGACACAGGAATTCCTGCAAGCCGCTCGGGCGTTGACTCGCGAGCACGGCGCGCTGCTGATTTTCGACGAAGTGATGACCGGTTTTCGCGTGGCTTACGGCGGCGCGCAAGCGCTGTTCGGCATCACTCCGGATCTGACCACGCTGGGCAAGATCGTCGGCGGCGGAATGCCGCTGGGCGCGTACGGAGGCAGAGCCGAGATCATGTCCGGCGTGCTGCCGGCGGGGAAGGTGTTTCAAGCCGGGACACTGAGCGGCAATCCGATCGCGACGGCCGCCGGCATTGCGACGCTGCAAGTGCTCCGCGACCAGTCGCCGTACGAGTACTTGGAACGGATCGGCGCGCAGCTGGCCGACGGGTTGAGCGCCGCCGCCGCCCGGGCGGGCATCGCCCACACGGTACCGCGTGTGGGCAGCATGATGACGCTGTTTTTCAATCCCGATCCGGTTTCCGATTGGGACGTCGCCGCCCGCAGCGATCGGGAACGGTACGCCAGGTATTTCTGGGGTCTGATCGATCGCGGCGTCTACATGCCGTGCAGTCAATTCGAGGCTTTGTTCATCTCGGCGGCGCACACCGAAGCGGACATCGACGCGACGTTGGACGCCGCGCGGGAAGTGCTTGCGACGTTGGGCTGATCCATGGCGCTGGTCAACTCCTCCCTGCTGTTTGGCGGGCTGCTGCTGGCGATTCCCGTCCTGCTGCACCTGGTGATGCGGCAGCAGCCCAAGCAGCTGATCTTCCCGGCGTTGCGGTTTGTGAAACAGCGGCAGGACGCCAATCGGCGGCAGTTGCAGTTGCGACACTGGCTGTTGCTGCTGTTGCGTTGCCTGGCGATCGCTTTGTTGGCTGGCGTGCTGGCGCGCCCCAGCGTGCCTTCGCTGGCGTTGGGCGACTGGATTCTGATGGGGATCGTCGCCGCCGCGCTGTTGCTGGTGGGCATGTTGGCCGTGTTGACGCTGTTGCAGCGGCGCGGGCGCTGGGTGGCCGGCGGCTTTGGTCTGGCAACGAGCGTTTTGGCCGTCGTGCTGGCGGTGATGCTGAATCGCACTCTGGCGCGCGACGAATCGAAATCCATCGGCAACGAACAGGCCCCGGTGGCAGCCGTGCTGGCGTTCGACACCTCTCCCCGCATGCAGTACCTGTGGCGAGACCAAACGCGGCTGGACAAGGCCCGCGAGATTGCGGAATGGCTGATCCGGCAACTGCCCGCCGACAGCGAGGTGGCGGTACTGGACTCGCGGCCCGGTGGCGCCGCGTTCGCCGTCGATTTGGCCGCGGCCCAGCGGTCGGTCGAGCGGCTGGAAGCGACGGGCGTCCCGCTGCCGCTGGCCGACGTGGCCGAGCAGGCGCTGAAGCTGACGCAGGCCAGCCAAAAACAGCGGAAGGAAGTCTACTTGTTCAGCGACTTGAGCCGCGCCGCCTGGACCGGCCAGTCGCCGGAGCGTTTGCAGCAGCAGTTGGGCGAGTTGCCGGACGTGTTGCTGTATGTGATCGACGTGGGCGTCGATCAGCCGCAAAACACCATGCTCGGCATACCGCGTCTGGCCGGTGACGTGCTGTCGGCGAGCGACGAGCTGGAATTGCAGACCGCGGTCGAGTGCTTGGGGCCGGGCGGTACGCACACGGTCGAATTGTACTTGGAAGAACCGAACCTTGAATTGCCGGTCATCCGCGACGGCCAGACCGTACTGCCCGCCGCTCGCCTGCGGGCTCAGGAGATCGTTGAACTGCCGGAAAACGGTTCCCAGTCAGTGCGTTTTCGCGTCAGCGGTCTGAGCGTCGGCACGCAACAAGGGACGGTTCGAGTCGCCGGACAGGACGCTTTGACGTGGGACAACACGCGGCATTTCGCGGTCGAGGTGCAGCAGGCTACGCCGCTGCTCGTGCTGACGCCGCCGGGTGGGATTCCCCGCTTTTTTGTCGAAGCCGTCGCCCCGGACGAGTTTCGCCGAACGAGACGGGCGAGGTTCGACGTTCGCATCGAGGAACAAGCCCGACTGCCCAATCTACCCTTGGACGATTATGCCGTCGTGTGCCTGCTGGACCCGACGCCGCTGGCACCGTCGGCCTGGGAGACGCTGGCCCAATACGTGCGTCGCGGGGGCGGCTTGGCGTTGTTCTTGGGGCACAATGCCGATCTCGCGTCGTTTGACAATCCCACCGCACGGCATTTGACGGGCGGAAGCCTGGCCAGGCAGTGGCGTTCGCCCGGCGACGTGTTCTTGACGCTTCGCGATCTCAGCCACCCCCTGCTGGCCGCCTTTCGCGATGTGGCGACCAGCGTCCCGTGGGACCGCTTTCCCGTTTATCGACACTGGGGCCTGGAGGACATCGTGCCCCCGGCGCGGATCGTTGTCAGGTACAGCAATCACCAACCGGCAATCGTGGAAACGGTATCGGGCCGCGGCCGAGTGCTGACGATGACCACGCCCGTGTCCGACCCGCTTCGGACGCCCGGCCGCCAGACCTGGAACGAACTGCCGACGGGCGACGACGCTTGGCCGTACGTCGTCCTGGTACACGAGATGGTCCGCTATCTGGCCGGCGCAGGCGGGACGAAGTTGAATTATCTGGCCGGCGAGACGGCGGCGTTGCCCAACGTCCGTGACAAACACCCGGAGCGATACCAGCTGTTTACCCCGTTGGACCAGCCCCAGGATGTCACGGCGGACGAAGGCCAAGTGCTTGTCCGGTTCACCGAATTGCCGGGGGCCTATCGGTTGAAAGGCTTCCTGCAGCAGCCGATCGTTCGCGGTTTTTCTGTCAATCTGCCCGAGTCGGCCAGCCAACTGGCGAGGCTGGAGCCGGCGGCCTTGAACGACTTGCTGGGCGGCGGTCGCTATCGCTATGCCCGCAACCAAGATGACATCGTCCTGGGTGTGGGCGAAGCCCGGATGGGCCGCGAATTCTATCCTTTCCTGCTCCCGCTGCTCGCCCTGATTCTGGGGCTGGAGCATCTCCTCGCGAATCGCTTCTACCGCCGCGGCGAATGACGCGGGCTTCAGGTGGACGGCGGGGCTAGGAGAGCTGCGACGGCGTCGCTTTCCGTCTCCGCGATGCTGAGGATCCGGTCCAGCTTGGCGCCCGCCAAGGTCTCCCGAACCACGGGGGTCAGGTCACACAGGACCAGTCGGCCTTGAGCATCGCGCATCCGCTTGTTCAACGCGATCAGGCCGGCGATAAAAGAACTGCTGACCAACTGGACTCCGGACAGATTCAAGATCACCAGCGGCGGGTTGCCCCTGGAAATGAATGCTTGACTGGTTCGGACGATATCCTGATTGGTGGCAATCTTGCCGGAAATCACGTCCGCGACAGTGATTCCGCCATCGCTCCGAACGCTGAACCACAGCACGTGCGCACACTTCGGGCAGGCGGCATCCCCGGGAAGCTGCAGCGGCCCGATTGACAAGGGATTGCCACAGATCGGGCATTCGGTCGGCCAAGGTTTAGCTGCTCGACTCACGTGTATCGCCTGATTCTATTCGTCTGCGGACGATCAACCTTCAAACAACGCTATTTAAGCAAACTACGATCGACTTGGGAACTCCTTCCACCCATAACAACGGTATAAAAAAGTCCCAGGAAACAGTCTTGGAGTTGACGGTCTGCTTGTACCCGTCGTTCGGAGTTCAGGTCGGCCATGCGATTGTCGCAACGTCACAAATCATGCAGATTGCCCAGAAATGCCCAGTGAACATGTGTTAGGACAACGATCCAGGCAGGTATTGGTGCGTGGATTCCAGATACGCGGCCAGAATCAGTTGCGCGGCGACTTTGTCCAATCGAGCCTTTCGCCGCTTGCGCGTCAGCCGTGCCTCTACCAGCGACTGCTCGGCCAGAACCGAGGTGTAGCGCTCGTCGTAGAAGCGGATGGGCAAGCCGGTGATCTCGTGCAGCCACTTGGCGAATGTGCGGACCTCGGCAGACTTTTGACTCTCCTCGCCGCTGGTATGCACCGGCAGGCCGATGACAAAGCCGACGATCCGCTCCTCGCGAACGAAATGCCGGAAGTACTCGGCGTCCGCCGCCGCACTGCGGCGGTGGTAGATTTCGTAGGGACTGGCCAACCGCCGGTCGGGATCGGACACGGCAAGGCCGATTCGTACGGTGCCGAAATCAACGCCGCCCAAACGGCCTTGCACGGGGAATTCGTCGGCGGGGTGGCCGCTGCTGGTCATAAGTCACGCTCCAGGGGTTTGGACACGGCCGGCCTAACGCGGAGGGTTCACGACGACGTAGCCCAGCCCAGCTTGGGTGAAACACTAACATAGGCAGGATGCCGGTGCTATGGCACACAGATCGGCACAGCCCAGATAAGGGGGCCCTCCACCACTTCACGGGCCACGGCATTCACCAATTGCCCGACTCCCGCACCATGGGGTAACGCGCCGCGGAGTTCGACGGGTGCATAGCGGCACGATGTCCCCACCATGTGTCCGGCCGCCGCACGACTGCTAGCCTCCAGCAGCACTCGCAGGTTCCGGCCGATCAGACTGCGGAAGTACGCCTCGCGCGTCTCCGCTTCGATCGCGGCCAACCGCCGGACTCGCTCGCTTCGAATCGGACTCGGCACATGGTCCGGCATGTCAGCCGCCAACGTTCCGCGCCGGGCGCTGAACGGAAAAACGTGGACTTTGGAAAAACCAACTTCGCGAACCACGCGGCACGTCGCCTCGAAGTCCTCCTCCGTCTCGCCGGGAAAGCCCACCACCACGTCGGTCGTGAACGCCGGCTGATCGAGCGACCGGCGAACCAGTTCGTAGCGGTCGATAAACATCCTGGCCGACCAGCGACGGCGCATTCGCCGCAGCACGGCATCCGAGCCGCTCTGCAAACAGACATGCACGTGCGGGCAGATCTTGTCGGGGTGCTCGGCCATCACCTGGATCAATTCGCGCGTGACTTCGGTGGCCTCGATGCTGGACAGTCGCAGCCGAAAATCGCCTTCGATGGCGGCGATCTGCCGGACCAGATGCGACAGCCGAATCCAATCCGCCTTCGGCTTGCGCCAGTTCCAATCGACGCCGTAATGCCCCAGATGGATGCCGGTCAGCACGATCTCGCGATAACCGTGATCCCGCAGGCGGCGCACCTCGTCCAGGATTTGCGGGACCGGTCGACTGGTCAGCTGCGGACGAACGTGGGGAATGATGCAGTAACTGCAACGCAACATGCAGCCGTCCTGGGCTTTGACATAGGCCCGACTGCGGCCCTGGAAACGGGAGATACCATCCGGCACATCAGCCACGCCGAACCGTCCCAGCCAATCGGGTAGTTCGCGTTTGTCGGTGATCACTTCCGCCACGCCGGGCAACGCGCCGATTTCGTCCGGAGCACGTGTTGCGTAACAGCCCATGACGACGATCCTTGCCGCCGGGTTCTCGCGAGCCAAGCGGCGGATCGCCTGTCGGCTCTTGGCATCCCCTTCGGCCGTCACCGTGCAGGTATTCACCAGACACAAGTCGGCCGGCTCGTCCGCCACCGCGTCGCGATAGCCGATGCCAGCCAGTGCTTCGCGCACAAACTCGGTCTCGTATTGGTTGACCTTGCAGCCCAGGGTCCATGTCTTTAACGTAGCTGGCATCAGGAAGGGTTACTCCGGCGAGCCCGATTCCGGCTCAATCGTGGCGTACATCGACCCTTGGCACTTCGGGATCCCCGGGTCGGCGCCGTATGCTTGGATCTGCTCCTGTTTCAGTTCGGCGTGTTCCTTGGTGGTGGTCAAGCACACGGCTCGCCCCTGTTTGTCGACCTGTTCCGCGATCTGGAAACCTTTTTCCTTGGGATGCCCAAACAATTCCTGCATCATGCGGATGACGTAACCATACGTGTGGTCGTCGTCATTCCACAGGATCACATGATAACGCGGTTGCCGCTTGGGTTTCTGCCGTCGTCGCTCCCGAGGTTCGATTTCGGTCACCACCTCCGGTTCGGCCACGGCAGCAAAACTGTTGTCCGACACAGAACGCCCCTTTCTTTCAGCCCACGGGTAGAATCTGCCGCTGGGGCAGCGCCCGGGAATAGTCGAGTCGAGCAAGGTTTATTATATTGTTTGTTCGCGGGGAAAGAATAGGTGCAAAATCGAGCGTGAAAGGATGGGACGATCCATGGCTGATTTCGCGAGTTTGGACCAGTATTTGACGGACCACCGCCGCCAATTTGAGGACGATTTATGCCAATTGCTGCGAATTCCCAGCGTCAGCGCGGATCGCAGCCACGCGGCCGATTGCCGCCATGCGGCGGAGTGGGTGAGCGGTCATCTGAGCCGGTTGGGACTGGCCACGGAATTGATCGAGACCGCGGGACATCCCATCGTGTACGCCGAGTCGCCGCCCGTGCCGGGCGCTCCGACCGTGTTGGTGTACGGCCACTACGACGTCCAGCCCGCCGACCCGCTCGACCAATGGACGACGCCACCGTTCGAGCCGACGGTGCGCGACGGCAATCTGTACGCCCGCGGGGCGACCGACGACAAGGGCCAGGTGCTGACACACATCCATAGCACGCAAGCTTGGATCGAAAGCGTCGGCCGACTGCCTGTGCAGCTAAAGTTCCTGATCGAAGGCGAGGAGGAAGTCGGCAGCGAAAACCTGAGCAAACTGCTCGAAACGGCCGCCGACAAGCTCGCCTGTGATATCGTCGTGATCAGCGACAGTTCCCAATTCGGCCCTGACCTACCGGCGATTACCTACGGATTGAGGGGGATCGCTTACTTTGAACTGCGGCTGCAAGGCCCCCAGCACGACCTGCATTCCGGGACGTTCGGGGGTGGCGTGACCAACCCCGTCAACGCGCTCGCTCGCATGCTGGCCGCGCTGGTCGACGACCAGGGACGGATTCAGATCCCCGGATTCTACGACGACGTCTTGCCGCTGACCGACCGCGAGCGGGGGCAATTCGCGGCGCTGCCGTTCGACGAGCGGGCGTTCCAGGCTCGAATCGGTGTCGAGGCAGCGACGGGCGAAGTGGGATATACCACGCTCGAACGCCGCTGGGCGCGCCCCACGTGCGACATTAACGGCATCTGGGGCGGGTATCAAGGCGAGGGAGGCAAGACGGTGTTACCGGCAAAGGCCGGGGCGAAATTCAGCTTTCGCTTGGTCCCTCGGCAAGATCCGCAGCGCGTCGCGGCCGGTCTGCGCGAACTGCTTACGCGGATCTGTCCGCCCGGGATTCGCCTGGAACTGGTCGAAATGCACGGCGCGCCGGGCGTCGTGGCATCCTTGGACAGCCCCTACATGCAAGCCGCAACGCGGGCCATCGAACGCGGTTTCGGTCGCCAGCCGGTGTACATTCGCGAAGGCGGTTCGATTCCGATTGTGACCACCTTTTCCGAGCGGTTGGGCGCCGATTCGTTGTTGTTGGGCTGGGGACTGGACGACGACAACGCTCATGGGCCGAACGAAAAGTTTTCGCTGGCGGACTTCCACCGGGGAATCCGAGCCAGCGCGTCCCTGTGGCAGGAACTCGCGGTGCTCGCTCCGTCCACCTAGCCGTAGGAACATCATCGTCCTGCCCCCTTGTTTTTCTGCCGGCAGGTCTCTTTTTCTGCGTACCGAACCCTCGATAAAAAACTCAAACGACACGAAGACGCGGGGCTGTCTCGACGGCCTCATTTCTCTGAGCACTGCAAAGGAACGCCCATGCTCGATCGCAAGTTCATCGTCGATAACGCCGATTTGGTGGAACTTAACTGCCGGAACCGCAATGCCAAAGCCGATGTGCAGGCGTTGCTGGCGATGGAGTCGCGGCGGCGGAGCTTGGCGACCGAAGTTCAAGACCTGAATCGCCGCGCGAACGAAGTCTCCAAGACGATCGGGCAGGCCAAGAGTGCGGAGGAGCGCGAAGCTCGCAAGGAGGAAGGTCGTCAGCTGCGGCAGCAAAAAGATGCTGTTCAAGCCGAACACGACCGGCTGGATGCCGAGATCACCGCGATTCAAGGGACGATCCCCAACATGTCTCATCCGGACGCCCCCGTGGGTGTGGACGATCAGGCGAATCTTGAATTGCGGCGCGGCCGGTACGCGCCGCGCGAATTCGAGTTTACGCCGCTGGATCACGTCCAGCTGGGCGAGAAGCTCGACCTGCTGGACCTCGAAGGCGGGGCCCGCACCACCGGACACGGATTCTACTTCCTGCGCAACGAAGCCGTGCTGTTGGAATTGGCCTTTCAACGCTACGCCTTGGAAGTCTTGACGGCCGAAGGCTTTACCCCCATGATCACCCCGGACCTGGCCCGCGACGAAATCATCCAAGGCACCGGCTACATCCCCCGCGGTCCGGAGACGCAGATCTACAGCGTCGAGAATTCGGGACTGAGTCTCGTGGCGACCGCCGAGATCACGCTGGGCGGCCTGTACGCGGACCAGACGGTCGATGCCGACTCGCTGCCGATCAAGTTGTGTGGCGTCAGCCACTGTTACCGCACCGAAGCCGGCGCGCACGGCCGCGCCACACGAGGCATTTACCGCGTCCATCAGTTCACCAAAATCGAGATGTTCGCCTTTACGCTGCCCCAGCAAAGCGATGATATGCTGGACCACCTCTGCGACCTGGAATGCCGCTTGTTCGACGGGTTGGAGATCCCTTACCGCGTCGTCGATACGGCCACCGGGGATCTGGGCGGACCGGCGTACCGGAAATTCGACCTCGAAGCCTGGATGCCGGGCCGCAGCCAATGGGGCGAAGTCACCAGCACGTCGAACTGTACCGATTATCAAGCTCGGCGACTGAATGCCCGCTACAAGATCAAGGGCGAAAAAGGCACGCACTTTGTCCATACGCTGAACGGGACCGCCATCGCCGTCAGCCGCGCCATGATCGCCGTCCTGGAGAACCACCAGCAAGCCGACGGCTCGGTGCGGATCCCCGAAGCGCTGCGGGCATGGGTCGGCAAGGATCGGATCGTGCCGCGGGGTTGAGGCTGGGGAGATTCTGAAGGATCGCTGCAACGGCCGATGGATGGAAGGTGTCGTGGAAAATGACCTTTGCAGCTGCTAACCGTCAGCGATCCGCAGCAGACTGCTCCCGGCGCTGGGACTGCACACCATGACTCCGGACGGCAGTCCGGATGGCTGGTAGAACATGCGGTCCAGTCGCTCTTGGAGTTTCGGCACCGTTGCGGTCTCGGCCAGGATCATGGCACACCCTCCCAGTCCGGCCCCGGCGATCTGCGCGCCCAACACGCCGGGCGTGCGGCACGCGATGTCGACCAGGGCATCGATTTCGCGAATGCTGCAGCGGTAGGCACCCGGTTGACGATGCAATTGCGCGGAGGTCACACGTCGATGGTCCCAGCTGTTCAAGTCATCGATCAGCGCGTGCAACCGCTCGTCGGAGATATCCACGGAAAACGGGGTCGCACCCAGTTCGTCATCCACACGAAAACAACGCTCGCCGTCGTGGGAAATCTTCATCAGCTCGCCCAACATCCGCAGATCGCGCTGCCGCAGGCAAACGGCCGCTTCGCGAGCTCGAGCGCACTCTGCGATCCCAAACCAAAGCACTCCCCGCACCGGATATGAACAATCGCTCTCTGCCCGCTGAAAGTAGCTCGCCAGGTCGTCCCAGGCCTCGTCGGACGCGAACTCGCGCCGCACCTCGCCGGCGGTGAGCGATTCGGGAAGTGCCAGCAGGATTTCATAAATGCGTTGCGGAGGCACGTGGAGCACTTCGGGGGCGATGTCCCGGACATAGCGAATCAGCGGCGCGAACTGGGGGAATTGACGACGCACCAGGGTGACGCCCAGTCGGTACGAGGCGACGCGCGAGTTGAAGGCAAGCTTGGCGCCAGCCGCCTTCTTGGCCTGCATGAACGAATTGCAGACCACCAGACGGTGTGTTTTGGGGAAAGGGATTTGCTCGAGCAGTTCAAAGTCGTGGAACTTGACGTGATTGATCGTTCCCTTCGCACCGTACTTCATGGCCGCGTGATCCGCGCTCCCTCCCCGCGTCCCCACAAACCATTCCCCTTCGCCACAAAAATTGACGAATTGGCTGGCCGTCACCTCCAGTCCATGCAGCGCGGCGGCGGCCTCGGCGGTCGAAACCACCAGGGCCGACGAGGAACTCATCCCGGCCGCCACCGGGATATTGCCCAGTACCATCAGGTCCATGCCCTGCAACACGCGTTGCCGAAATGCCATCTGCATCCGCAGCATCGCCGCTTCCACATAGATACTCCACTTCCCCGCCGAATCGCGCAAGTGACGCTCCAACTCTTCGCAATTGATACAGCTCAACCAGTCGTCCCAGTTCAACTGACTGACCAACCGACCCAAGGAAATGGTCGCGTCGGGAAACAGCTCCGGCTGTGCATTTCGCAGCTCGATGCGGTCGTCGTCGCGGGGCGCGACCGCCATGATCACCTCCTGGTTGACCGCCATCAAGTTGCATCGACCGCCCTGATAGTCAATATGTCGCCCCATGATGTTGATGCGTCCGGGCGAGCGGACGAGGATCGCGTGGCGTTGTTCGCCGAACTCGGCGGCAAATCGCAACAACACCATGCGGTATGCACGTCGCCGCTCCTGAATCAGTGCGGGATCGTCGCCATAGTTCTCCGCCAGGGAGGCGTCCGTTTGCGGCACGGGCTGGTCGTGGTCGGGAAACAGCTCCAGCCACTCCTGCACGGTGCGGATGGTCGAAGTGCCCAGCCGCTGGGCTAACTCGCCGAGTGACTGATGACTCCGGCCTTGGAAATAGTCGGTGATCCGCAGCAACTCTTCCGGGTCATTGTACGACATGATGTCATGGGGCGAGGAGGTTGCCACGTAAGCGGCGCGAAAGCGGATCCCGTGATCATCCCGGGCCGCAAGAATGGCTCCGATCGCATCCGTCAAGTACTGTTCCCCCTGCGCATTGTCCGCCCCGATGTGCTGCAGCCCGTAAGACAGCACCCCTTTTCGCACCAAGTACACCGACTCGTTGCGGAGGGGCGCGCGCAACGCCTCGGCCGCCGAGATCCGCTGGCCGTCTCCACTCAGCGTGAATTCCGCAGGCATGTCGTCCAGGCCGCGTGCCAGCAACTGGCGATCCAGCGGAGCGGCGGGCGGAAACGCTTCGAGCTGCTTCCCCACGTCACTGCCAAAGACCAAGGGTAGCGGCAACGCCTTTCTGCCATGCTCGGCAATCAGTCCCTGCAGCCACGCACCGGTGATCTCGCCAGGGAACGCGGCGATCTGCTCGCGCAAGGCCGCACGGCAAGCCCGCAAACGAATGTCGGGCACTTCCGCAATCGCGGCGGGACGCCCCGTCTGGTCCACCAGTACGCGGCCCGCAGACGCGCCTCCATGCTCTGCCGGAGAAGCCAGCATGGCCAAGTCCGCACCGGCGGCGTCGAACTCAGCGAGCAGCTGCGACAGGATCTGACTGTCGATGATTTTGTCCCCCGCCACCACGAGTACGCGCGCCGAGTCGCTGATCGGCGCCAGGGCCTGCAATCCACAGCGGGCCGCGTCGCCCGTCCCCAGGGCATGGGGCTGGTAGGCGAACACTACATTCGAAAACCGTTCGCCCACCGTTTCCACGACCTGCCCAGCCATCTCGCCCACGACCACCACGTTTTGCACCGTGCCGAGCCGGTTAAAGGTGTCGAGCGAGCGGACGATCGTGGGTACCCCGGCGATCTCAAAGCAGACCTTGTGCATGTACCGATTGCGCATCCGCCGGCCCTTGCCGGCAGCCAGGACGATGGTAAACAGGGGGGCAGACACAACCATGATCGCATTCGTCTGGAAGGGAAGGAAGCTTGCCAGTCTGGGCTGCCTTCCGGTTATCGATCAATCCATGAACTGGCTGGTAGGAAGTCTAATCCGCCCTCCCCCCTCGTGCAACGCTTTGCCGTGTTTTTCATTCCCCGACCCATGGGCTTCGGCACGGCGCAACCACCAGCACTGGCGTCAGCCGACGTCTCTCACCCACTGCGGCCCGGCGGCGGGCGGTTACCAGTCTTTCTCGACCACGACGGCACCCCGGCGAAACGGCTGCAACTCTTGCTGCTTTTCGCGGTACTGCCGGTCCCGCTCCCGCACCTTGCGCATCAACGCTTCGGCCTGTTGTTGCGATAATCCTGGCGACGGCGACCGGTCGGCCTCCGGCTGCGGTTGTTGGTCCTGCGAGTCCGTCGGCGGCGGTTGCTGTTGATCCGGCGATGCGCCATCTTGAGGAGGCTGTTTGGGCAGCAATTCGGCGATCTGGCGGAACAGCGCGAGGGCCTGTTCCTGGTGGGGCAAGGCGGCGGCGGGCTGTGCGTTTTTCAAGTCCTCCGCCGCTTGCCCCGTCAGCGGCGGAATTCGCGGCCCGAGTTCGACGGCTTTCTCCAAGGCGGGCCGGAAATCGGGCGGCGCGGGCGCAGCCGGTTCCTCCGCAGGCTGCGATTGCGTCGGGGGCGGCGCCGGCCCGGCGACGGGCGGCGGCAATTGCTTCAACTCCTGTTCGGCCCGCAACGGCAGTACTTCGCTGCGGCGGCGGACGACGGTCTGCTCGTGCCCGACTGCCTCGTAATCCGGATCACCGTCGGTTTGCTCTTCCGGACTCTGCACCAGTTGCTGCGAGCGTTCGACCAGCATCTGCTGCCGAGCTGTCGTCGTGGCAAGGAACTGGGGAAACGGCGCCACGGCTATGTAGATGTCCTCCAAGGCGTCGAGCGTCTGTTGTTGGGCCTCAAGTGCGGGCGCCAAGTCTTGATCCACCAGCCGCTCGGCAGCTTGCTTCATGCCCTGATGCGCGCGATCGGCAAGACCGTGCAGCAGGTCCACGGCCTGGTCGGCGTCCGAGTCGGCGGTTGGCGGAGGCATCGCGGGCGCTGCGCCGGGGGGCCCGGGCGGCGATGGAGCCAGCGCCTCGCGAATCTTGTCTTTCAGCGGCTCGATCTCCTCGGCCAACTGCCGTTGCTGCTCGCCGGCTTGGGACATCGCTTGGCGGCGACGCGGTGAATCGTCTTCGCGCGTCGCGGCTTGGGCCGCTTGCCGCAACACCGTCTGCTCGGCCGTGATCATCTCCAGCATCTGCAACAGGTCCATCTCTTGACGCCGCTGTTGACGGTCGCGTTCGGCCCATACTTGCTGCATGTGCTTGATCCATTGCCGGAGCAGCTCCAGATTGTGCCGTGCCGCAGCGTGGCCGTTCTGCACGCGCAAGCAGTCGCGATAATGGGCTACCGCCTGGCCCAACAACCGCAAGCCCTCCTGACGCACCTCGGGCACCGCCGCTTCGGGCTGCGCTCCAAACAGCAACTTGGCTTTCGCCGCCGCGAGGCTGCCCAAGTTGTAGTGCGCTTCGGCCGCCACCTGTTCGTCGCGAGCCAGTGCCGCTTGTTGAAACAGGGCAATCGCCTTGTCCGCATCGCCGCCGGCCGCTTCCGCACAGGCCCGATCGTAGGCAATCCGCGGGTGGTCCGGCAGCGCCACATCCGCTTCGGCGAAAAGCCGCGCCGCCTGTGCGTACTGGCCGCGCTGGAATTCCCGGATCCCTTCGCTCACGTGCCGCGCGGCCTCGCGCACCGAACCTGCTGCCCGTGCCGCCGGGGCCAGGCATACCAGCACCAGTCCCGCCGTCACCGCAGCCCGGCGAAATCGCCGCGCGCGGCCGGTGTGCAGCGGAGCGACATCCCCGGCGGCATTCGGCGACACGACCGGGCGCGGATAGCTGACGACCAGCATCTCCGCCAGCAGCGCGGCCAGTCCGAAAAACACGAACCACTGGAACCGCTCGGCATACCGCTTGCGTTTCTCCGCCTGGATCTCGCCGCGCGTCAAGCCGGCCAAATGCGCTTCGTAGATCTGCCCCAAGTCGTAGGCTCGCGTGCGGGCCGGGATGTAGGCTCCGGCGGTCTTCAGGGCGATTTCCTTCAACAGCCGTTCGTCCATCCGCGACCAGATCTCCTGGCCTTCGTGTTTCAAGTAGCGGACATTCCCCGCTTCGTCGCGAACGGGAATCCGGCGGCCCTCGCCCGTATCGCCCAGGCCGACGGCAAAGATCTTGATCTCCCGCTCGGCCGCCCCTTCGGCCGCTTCGAGCGGAAAGGAATCTTGGTCCTCGCCATCCGTGATCAGGACGATCACCTGGTCGCGGTCGCGGGTCACGTCGAACGATTCGATGGCCTTGCGGATCGCGTCGCCGATCAAGCTGCCGCCGCGCGGGGCACTGCTGGTGCTGACGGCCTCCAAGGCGTTTAGCAAGAACCCCTGGTCGGTGGTCAGCGGCACGATCACGGCCGGCGCACCGGCAAAGGCGATCAGGCCCACGCGGTCGCCTGGCAGCTTGCGCAACAAATCGCGAATATCTGACTTGGCCCGCTCCAACCGGTTCGGAGCAACGTCTTCGGCCAACATCGACCGGGATACGTCCAAGAGCACAAACAGGTCCACGCCGCGCGCGGAGATCTGCTCGAAATAGACGCCGAATCGCGGCCGGGCCGCCGCCACGACCAGCAGGGCCACGCCGATCAAGAACAACCCGCCTTTGAACCACACCCGCAGGATCCCCAACGGCGGCATCAGCCGGCCGATCATCGCCGGATCGGCAAACCGCCGCGCCGCAGCCGCTCGACGGCGGTGCGCATGGATCAATGCCGCCGCCAGCAACGGCAGCACCCACAGGGCCAACAACCAGATTGGATTCTCCCAACGCATGGCACTATGGTAACGAACGAAACCGGGTTGCGGATAGAACCACCTGCAGGATCACCAGGCCCAGCCCCGGCAGCAGGAACCACGCATACAGCTCGCGATACTCGGTGTACAGCCGGCCTTCGGTGGCCGTCTTCTCCAGCCGATCGATCTCGGCATAAACATCCACCAGCGACTGCGTATCTTGGGCGTTGAAATACCTCCCGCCGCTGGCCTCGGCCAGACTCTTGAGGGTTGCTTCGTCCAGTCGCACCCGCTGCCGCACCAGCACCGAACGGCCGAAACCGTCGACGGCGGGAAACGGGACGCTGCCCGTGGTACCCACGCCGATGGAGTAGATCTTGATCCCGAACGCCTGGGCGGCCTGAGCCCCTTGCTGCGGCTCCGCAATCCCCGCCGTCTGCTCGCCGTCCGACAGCAGGATGATGACCTTGCTCTTGGCGGATACGTCCTTCAGCCGATCGACGGCCATCAGCAGGGCATCGCCAATCGCGGTCGCCATCTCCTCCTCCAGCAACTGCTGGTTGACAACTCGTCCGCGAGCATCGGTGATCGGGCGAGGAATGCGCACGGTGTCCAGGACCTGCAGCAGCGCGCCGTGATCCAGCGTCAGCGGAGCCTTGGCTTCGGCATAGCCGCCGAAAGCGATCAGGCCGATCAAGTCGTCGGGACGCCCCGGCAGCGAGCCTTGGCCGGAAACGAAATCTCGAAAGACGCGTTTCACCGCCGTCAAGCGATCGACTCGCTCGCCGTCCAACGTGAAATCCAAGGCTTGCATCGAACCCGAGCGGTCGATGCACATCTGGATCGCGATGCCTTCGGTGCGGACGCGAAACTCCTGCAAGCCGTGTTGCGGCCGAGCCAAGGCGACGACGACCAGCAGCAGGCCGGCCGTCCGCAACCAAGGCAACAGCCGTTTGATCCGCAGCGCCAGCGTCACGGGCAGTCCGCGCAGCAGTTCCACGCTGCTGTACAGCACCGCGTGCCGACGTCCGCGTTCGGTCCACCAGACGACGGCCAGCACGACCAGCGCGAGCGTCAGCCAAAGCGGGTTTTGCAGCCGCCAGTCCATCATGCCGCCGCCTCCCGGGGCCGCAAGCCAAGGAAATCCTGAGCCCGCCGGAACGTTTGTTCAATGTCGGCGGCGGTCGGCTCCCGAGCCGCGAATTTGACCAGATCGGCCGATTCCAAGAACGCTTTCAGACGCGTCCGCTCGTCCAGTGAAAACAGTTGGCCGCGGCCGATTTCGCCCAAGAACTCCTCCGTCGTCTGCTCCGGTGCATGGACGCCCGTCGTCCGCTCGATGAAGCGGCGTACGATCCCCGTCAGCTGGACGTAGAACAGTTTGACATCCGTCGCGGCCAGGTTCTCCTGCACCAAGGCATCCAGTTCCAAGTAGGCCAATTCTTGCGGCGACAACCGTCTCTGCTCGATGTCCCGGCGACGCCGGTGGCGCAGCCACCAACATCCCGCAGCGGCCACAACGGCCGCCAGCAGTCCGACGGCCAGCCACGGCGAGGTCGTGATGGCGGGCGGCGGCAATTCCATGGGGCCTGCCATCGGCTGCAAAGCATCCAAGGACGGAGCCTCCTGTTCCAAGACCGACGTGATTTCGACGGCCAGGGACTCCGTTTCGATCGCGTGCCGTTGGCCGTCGCCCTGAGTGCGGCGGTCGGTGAAGTTCACGGAAATCGGGTCGATGTGCTGCGTCCCCGTCTGGACGGGTTCCAACGTGTAGATCTGCCGCCGTATCTCGCGATCCCCCCGCGTCTCGGGCAGCGGTTCGCGAAAGTCGCGAATCAAGAATCCGCCGATCGCTTCGCCAAACGGCGGCTTTTCGACTTCCACCCCCCGCGCCGCGTCGATCGTTAGGGTCAGTGTCGGCTCGTCCGACAACCGCGCAGGCGACGGAGACACTTCGACCGTGACTTTGACCAGCCCCCGATCGATTTCGGTTCGGGCCGAGCCCGCAGACGCATTTTCGGCCGGTGTGACCGCCGGTTGCGGCGTGGCCTGCGCGCAGCCGGTTTGTAGCGTCCACAGTAGCAAGAAAATGACACACCAAGAGCAAGCCGACGGACGCGAAACAAGTCCGCTCGTCGAACGCCGCCGTTTTCTCATACGGATAGGGTCGGGTGTCATGTTCCGCAACGTCAATGTCATGGTTGGTTCAAATTACGCTGGGAAATTGTAAAGTATACCGGCGGCGTTTGAGAATGGCACACTCGCAAATCAGCAAGAGGCTGCGTCCAGCTTGTCTGGGCCGCACAGCGGGGCTAAAATAGCTGCTACGGGTCCCCTGGTAGCACCGTGTCAAGAACGCAATGACATTCCGTCCTAGTTTTGACTGCGACCGAAAGCCGCATTTTTTTCGGGAGACGACTCTTGTTAGACCTGTTGCAGCAGTCCGGACGGCGGCGTCCAAATGCCGACGAGCGAGGGGATTTCACGTCGCTGGAATCCGGGGATCATCTGGATCAGCCGACGTTTCATGCTCGTTACACGGCGGCGCCCGAAGACGTCAAGGCCGAACTGATTGGAGGGGTCGTTTACATGTCCGCTGCGCTGCGTCGGCCTCATGGGCGGTCAAGTGGGTTGCTTCTGCATTGGCTGGTTGCCTACGAGGGCGAGACGCCCGGCGTCGAGGTCTACGACAATACCACGACGATTCTGGGCGAGGACAGCGAACCGCAGCCGGACGCCTGTCTGATCATTCAACCGGAATGCGGCGGTCAGATGCGCGTGACCGAGGACGACTATCTGCGTGGCGCCCCGGAATTGGTCTGCGAGGTGGCGTCGAGCACCGAATCCTACGACCTGCACAGCAAGAAGCGGGACTACGAACGAGCCGGGGTTCGGGAGTACCTGGTGATCGCGCTGCGGCAACAGGCGGTGTTCTGGTTCGTCAACCGGGACGGCAAGTTCGCGGAAAAGAGGCCGGACGCGGACGGGATCTTCCGTTCGGAGGTCTACCCCGGCCTGTGGCTGGACCCTGCGGCCCTGATCCAACGCGACGTTCGACGCCTGCAAGCCGTGTTGCGGACGGGGCTCGCCACCCGCGAACACATCGACTTCGCCGCCCAATTGGCGGCCGGACGCGCCACAGGGGCCGGTGACAACGCCACGGCGTCGTAGCGGGCACACGGAGAGGCTGTGATCCCCCTTTACCCCTCTTCGCCCGCCGTTTGGACGCCGTCCCGCTTGACACCTCCATCCCAACGTTCGAGCTTCACCCGATACCGCTGCATCAATTCGTCCGCCAGACGCCGCGACAGTTCCTCGCGTTTCCGCGCGACGTAATCGGCGCGGACGCGGTCGCGGATTTCGTCCAGCGGCGGCGTGCGGGCCGGCGTCTTGCCCTCGAGCAATACCAGGAACCGCCGCCCGTCGTGCTCGTGCGGCTCCTTGGTCCAGGTGCCGGCATCCAAGGCGAACAGCGCGTCGGCGTTCCCCAGCCGCGGATCCGGCTGGCCGCGGACAAGCGTTTCCGGCGGTGACACGCCTTCGTCCGGCGCCGGTTCGCCGCGCCGCTTCCGTTGCCACTGGCGGAAGTCGTCGGCCGACTGGATGCCGTCCAACACGGCGGCAGCTTGCTCGTCCGGCTGCAGCTCTTCGCTCCGGACGGTCAGCGTTTCGGGCTGGCGATACAGACTTTCTCCCAACTTGTAGAATGCCTCCAAGTCCACATCGGTCGGCTGGATCTTGGCCAACTCGCGTGCCTGGAAGCGCGAGGCCAGCAGGCTGTCCTCGACGGCTTGCCGAGCGGCCACGTATTCCGGCTCGCGGTCCAATCCCAACTCCCGCGCGCGGCGCGTGAACAGTTCGGTCTGCAGCAGCTCGTCGAACAACTGCCGCCGCGTTTCCGGCCGGGCGAACTCCTGCAACAGCTGTTGCCGCAGCGCCTCGACTCCCGTCGCGCCTTGCATGGCCAACATCTGATCGACGCGGCGTTCGATCAAGCGATCCAAATCGGCCTCGGTCAGCGGTTCGCCGCCCAAGGTCGCCAACACCTTGCCCTGCTGGACATCCTCCGCCCCCGCCTCGACGCGCCGCGACAGCTCGCGGCCCACTTCGCCGTACAAGCCCAATCGCCGCAGGCAGGTGACCAGCTCGGGACCGACTTTCTTGCGCAACGCCGGGTCGTCTTCAGCGGCCTGTTCGCAGCGCAGCAGTGCGGCCGCAGCCCGGTCAAACTGCTCGGCCTGCAGGAACAAGCGACCGACGCGGAACCAGACTTCGGCCCGGTCGTGCGCCTGCGGCGTGCTGCGCAGATATTCCTCCCACGCCTCGGCCGCCTGGGCGTACAAACTGCGGTTTTCCAACTCGTGGGCCAATTCCCGCTGCTTGCCGGCACGCTCCGACACCGCCCCGCCGCCGGACACGACGACCTGCTCGCGGCGTTCCCCAAAGCTCCACGCCAACAGGCCCAGAATCGCCAGCTGAAGCGTCGCGATCAAGATCAGCCAGCCGCGGGGGACGGTGCCTGCGGCATGTCGCAAGCGGCCGGGCGGATCGCCCAGACTCAAATGGGGTCGGTTCAATTCGCTGGTCATCGAAATCGTTTCTCCCGCATCCGGAAAAATCGCCGCAGACTGGCCACGTAGTCTCCTCGGGTGTCGATTGGCAATTCGTCCACCCCGACCCGTTTCAGTTCGGACTGGAACGTCGCCCGCCGCTCGGCCGCGCGCGACTGGAACAGTTCCCGCACCCCCGGGTGTCGCGTATCGACCTCCACAACCTCCCCGGTTTCGGCGTCCTGCAACGTGATGAAGCCCACGTCGGGCAACGCCTGCTCGCGAGGATCGGTCACGGAGATCGCCGTCACGTCGTGGCGGCCTTTGGTCACGGCCAGCGCCTGCCGCGCGCTGGGGCCGATAAAGTCGCTAACCAAGAACACCACCGCCCGCCGCTTCTGGACGTGATTCAGGAAGTCAAGCGCCGCTTGCAGACGGGTTTCCCGGGCTACCGGCCGCTGGCCAACCAGTTCCCGGATCAGATGCAACACGTGCGACTTGCCCTTCCGCGGCGGATAGTAGTCCAGCACGTCGTCACAGAACGTCAGCAAACCCACTTTGTCGTTGTTCTTCAGTGCCGAGAACATCAGCAGCGCCGCGACCTCGACCATCAAATCCAGCTTGGACCGCTCCGTCGAACCGAACACCCCCGAGGCCGACACGTCGACCAGGAACAAGACCGTCAACTCGCGCTCTTCGCAAAACCGTTTGATGAAGCAACTGCCCGTCCGCGCCGTGACGTTCCAGTCGATGGTGCGGATGTCGTCCCCCGGCTGGTACTCGCGGACCTCGTCGAACTCCATCCCGCGGCCGCGAAAGACGCTCTTGTACTGGCCCGCAAACAGATCGTTCACGGCCCGGTTGGCCACGATCTGAATGCGGCGAACGCGTTTCAAAATGTCGGCGACGGTTAAGTCAGGCATGGTATTTTTCGCGGGTAGGGCTCAGACGTACAGAATTCAATTTTGGCCGGGCTGAGTCTGACCTCAAGGAAAAAATCTCACCGGCCAAAATTGAATTCTGTACGTCTGAGCCTGGATCGGGAGACCTCACGGCACCGGCACCGTACTTAGAATCTTGGCGATCACGTCCTCGGCCGTCATCTCCTCGGCTTCGGCTTCATAGGTCAGGATCACGCGGTGCCGCAGGACGTCGAGCGCGATGTCCTTGACATCCTGCGGCGTGACGTAGCCGCGGCCTTGCAGGAACGCCATCGCCCGCGCGCCCAGCCCCAGGTAAATCGACGCCCGCGGCGATGCCCCGTAGTCGATCAGGGGGGCCAAATCCGCCAACGCGAACGCCGCCGGTTCCCGCGTGGCTCGCACCACGCTCAGGATGTACTCTTTGACCTGATCATCGATGTAGATCAACCGCACTACTTCCTGCATGGCGGAGATCTCTTCCGGCGTCAACACCGGCTGGACCGTCCGCGCCGTGCCGTCCAGCGCCATGTCCAGCACGCGTCGCTCCTCGTCCGGCTGCGGATAGCTGATCTTGATCTTCAGCATGAACCGATCAACCTGGGCTTCCGGCAGCGGATACGTGCCTTCCTGTTCAATCGGGTTCTGAGTCGCCATCACCAGGAACAAGCCCTCCAGCGGATACGTCGCATCGCCGATGGTCACCTGCCGTTCCTGCATCGCTTCGAGCAACGCCGATTGCACCTTGGACGGAGCCCGGTTGATCTCGTCGGCCAGGACGAAATTGGCAAAAATCGGGCCTTTGCGCGTCTTGAACGTCCCGTCGGCGGGCATGTAGATCATGGTCCCGATCAAGTCGGCCGGCAGCAGGTCCGGCGTAAACTGAATCCGCTGGAAACGGGTCGCCAAAGCCTGCGCCAAGGATTTGATCGCCGTCGTCTTGGCCAAGCCCGGCACGCCTTCGAGCAGGATGTGCCCGTCGGTCAGCAAGCCCACCAACAGCCGCGAGATCATCTCCTGTTGCCCGACGATGGCCTTGCGCAGCTCGCCGTTCAGCCGGTCGATCAACTCCGCCTTCTCCGCCACCCGATCTTTGATCTGATTGACATCCACTCGCACGGCTTGGCTCCTTTGTTGTACGGTTGTGCGAAGATTTTCGTACCTCCCGCCGCCCTGTCAAGGGCGTGCCGGGGGAACCCTAGCCAAATCGCCGCTGCCACTCGGTGCGGCGAATACCCCGATCGGAAACGCACGACGTGCCGATCGGGGCCGACACGATCGGGGCGGGCGCGTATTCCACGCCGCGGTCCTGGCTGCTATAAAGTCTTCTTGCGTACGGTGAGGACAGATTATACCAACTCCCGCAGTTTCGCCACCGCCCGAAATCTCACGACGGATGATGAACGCTCGGCAAAGGGGCCGATTTGTGAACGAGTCGCATGATGCCTGATCTATCCCCGCACTCCGAGGCTGTGAAAGAATTGATATTTGAGGGTTTGCTGAAATCGAACATGTTAGGGCGTTTTCGTTGAACGGAGGCCCCCTCACATCGAAGTTCGGTGAACAAGCATGGAATGGCAGGATGCTAGCACGGAGGTGGCGGCGCCGCGGATGAAGTCGCCCGACCGCTCGCAGATCGACCCCGACCCGAAACGGATTGACGATTTGATTCCGCCCGGCCACAAAGTCCGTCTCATTTGGGAGTTGATCCAGGAAGTGGATGTGAGTTCGTTGTACGCGCAGATCAAAGCCGTGGAAGGCCATGCCGGACGTCCTCCGATCGACCCGCGGGTTCTGGTGGCCTTGTGGCTGTATGCCACCGACGAAGGCATCTGCAAAGCCCGCGAGTTGTACCGGCGGTGCTATGACTGCGATCCCTACAAGTGGCTCCGCGGCGGCGTGGACGTGAATTACCACACGCTGTCCGACTTCCGCACGCAACACTCCGAATGGCTCAAGGAGCAAGTGGTCACCAACATCGCGACCATCCGGGCGGAAGATTTGGCGAGTCTGGAGGTTCTCGGACAAGACGGCATGCGGGTCCGTGCCAGCGCGGGCAACGATTCCTTCAAACGGGAAGCCAAGCTGCAGCAACTGCTGGAAGAAGCGGACCAGCAATGGGACCGTTTGCAGCAGGAGTTTGAACAGGAGACGGACTTGTCGGCCCGCCAACAAGCCGCGCAAGAGCGGGCGGCGCGGGAAAGGATCGAACGGCTGAAGCAGGCTCAGCAGGAAGTCCAGAAGGTGGCCGAGGCCCGCGAGAAACGGAAAAAGGGAGACGGCGCCTCGGCCCGCGCCAGCACGACCGATCCGGAAGCCCGACGCATGAAGATGGGCGATGGCGGCACCCGGCCGGCCTACAACGTCGAGTTCACCACCGACTTGAACAGCCTGGTGATTGTGGGCGCCGACCTGATTAACGCGGGCAGCGACGCCGGTCAGATGGAACCGATGGTGGAGCAGATCGAAACGGAACAAGGGCCTTTGCCGAAGCAGGCGGAGTACTATGTCGACGGCGGCTTCGCCACCAAAGAAGATCTGACTAGCGTGAGCCAGCGGGATGTGACGGTGTTTGCGCCGGTCAAGGACGTCGAGAAACAACAGCGGCAGGGGAAAGATCCGTATGCTCCCAAACGGGGCGACAGCTCGGAAGTGGCTGCTTGGCGTCAGCGGATGGGGACCGAGGAAGGCCGTCAGAAATACAAGCAGCGAGCCAAATGTGAATGGTCGAACGCCGAGTGCAGGAACCGGGGACTTCATCAGTTTGTGGTCCGCGGTCTGGAGAAAGTGAAGGCCGTCGTGCTGTGGTACGTGTTGGTTCACAATTTGTTTCGCATGGTGGCGCTGCGCGCCGAACGCGCTGCAGCGGCCATCTAACCGAGGTGACAAGTACAGGAGTTGACAAGATGGGAATTCTGTGGCAACACTCCACCCCCAGGAACCGAAATCACCGCCTATATCCCCCACCACGTCCTCCGTAAGAAATCCTGCCCTCCCGCCTTCGGCGACACTGGTCTCCAAAAAAGACCTGCGCCCAATCAAAGTGACACCACGCCCAAATCGATTATTTCACAGCCTCTCCGCGTCCGCCGCGTCCGCGCCGGCTCGTCCGCGCCGAGCGGTCGGGCCGCGATTGCGAATGCTGCTGTACGCCGTGTTTGCCGTGACGGCGGTAACGGGCGCCAACTCCGTGTACCTGGCCAGTATCACGGTGCTGGAATGGCTCGGCCGGCAACAGGGTACGGCGGTCAGCTATCAAGACCATTTCTATCTCGGCATGTTCGCCCTGCACGTGGCCTTGGGGCTGCTGTTGATCGTGCCGTTTCTGCTGTTCGGCGTTGGGCATATTCTGGCGGCTCGCGGACGCCGCAACCGTCGGGCTGGTCGGATCGGCTATGCATTATTCGGCATCTGCCTGGCGTTGCTGCTCAGCGGCGTGCTGCTGGTGCGGCTCGAAGGCGTGATCGACTTGAAGCATCCGACCGCTCGCGCCGTTGCCTACTGGACGCACGTCACTTGCCCATTGGCCGTGCTCTGGCTGTACTGGCTGCATCGGCTGGCGGGTCCGCGGATCCGCTGGCCCGTGGCCGGCGTGGTGGCAGGGCTGACGGCGATCGTCGTCGCTGCAATGGTGCTGTGGCAAACGCACGATCCCCGGACCTGGCACGCCCGAGAACCGGCAGAGGGCCCCGACTATTTCCAGCCGTCGCGGGTCAAAACGGCGGATGGCAACTTGATCCCCGCCCGATCGATGATGATGGACGAGTACTGCCGCCGCTGTCATCCGGATGCTTACGAGGGCTGGTTCCACAGCGCCCACCACTTCGCCTCGTTCAACAACGCTCCGTATCGGGCGACGGTTCGCGAGACTCGCCGCGTCGCACTGGAACGCGATGGCGATGTCAAGGCGGTACGGTTCTGTGCCGGTTGCCACGACGTCGTGCCGTTTCTCAGCGGAGCCTTCGACCAGCGGGAATTCGACGACATCGGCGACCCTACCGCGCAAGCCGGCATCACGTGTACGGTCTGTCACGCGATCACCCACATCAACAGCACCGTCGGCAACGGGGACTATACGATCGAAGAACCGTTGCATTACCCGTTTGCCTACAGCGACAACCCGATCCTGCAGTACATCAATCACCAGTTGGTGCGGGCCAAGCCGGCGTTTCACAAGCAGACGTTCCTCAAGCCCCTGCACAAGTCCGCCGAGTTCTGTGCGGCCTGCCACAAAGTCCATCTGCCGGGCGAGTTGACGCACTATAAAGAATTCCTGCGCGGCCAGAACCATTACGATTCGTATTTGCTCAGCGGCGTTTCCGGCCACGGAGCCCGCAGCTTCTATTATCCCCGGCAAGCCGAGACGAACTGCAACGGCTGCCACATGCCGCTGCAGGCCTCGAACGATTTCGGCGCCAAGCCGTTGGACGGGTCGGGCCAGCTGCAGATCCACAATCATCTGTTTCCTGCGGCCAACACGGCCCTGGCGTACCTGCGGGGCGAGGACCAGATCGTGGCCGCCCACCAGGAGTTTCTGCAGGGCGTGCTGCGCGTCGATTGGTTCGGCGTCAAGCCGGGCGGTTCGATCGACGATCCGCTGCTTGCGCCGCTGCGGCCGGAGGTGCCGACGCTGCAGCCCGGCAGCAAGATCCTGCTGGAAGCGGTCATCCGCACGCTAACGGTGGGGCACCTGTTCACCGAAGGGACCAGCGACTCGAACGAAGTCTGGCTCGAAGTGACCGCCACCAGCGCCGAGCGGCTGCTAGGCCACAGCGGCTTGCGGGACGAATGGGGCGGCGTCGACCGCGGGGCGCATTTCGTCAACACGTTCATGCTGGACCGGGAGGGCCATCGCGTCAATCGGCGAAACGCACAAGACATCTTTGTGCCCCTGTACAACCACCAGATCCCGCCGGGCGCCGCTCAAGTCGTGCATTACGCCCTGGATTTGCCGCCGGACTTGCAGACGCCCGTGACGGTCGACGTCAAGTTGCAGTATCGCAAGTTCGATCGCGAGTACATGCAGTGGGTCGTGGCGCAGAGTCAGCCGGGCGATCCGCCGATTCGCGATGTTGAGCCCGGCCAACCGTATGTCAACACGCTGCCGATCACCACGCTGGCCGCCGATCGCATCGTGTTTCCCGTCGCGTTTCCCGTCGTCGGCGCGGCGGCGGCCGTTGTCAATCCGGAGCGGGAAATCCCCGCGTGGCAACGCTGGAACGACTATGGGATCGGCCTGCTGTTAGAAGGCCGCGCCAGCGGCGGCAAAGGCGAGCTGCGGCAAGCGGCCGAAGTGTTTGCCAAGGTGGAAGAGTTTCAGCAGTACCACGGACCATTAAATCTGGCGCGGGTCTACTTTGCCGAAGGCCGCTTGGACGAGGCCGTTTCAGCGGCCAATCGCGCCGCCGCCTATGCCGACGCACCGGCGTGGACCATCAGCTGGCTGAGCGGGCTGATCAACAAGCAGCAAGGCCACCTGGACAACGCGATCGCCAATTTCCGCAGTGTGCTGAAGGATCGTTCCCCCGAGATCATTGCGCGCCAGTTTGACTTTAGCCGCGACTACGAGGTCATCAACGAATTGGGACTGACGCTGTTCGAGCGCGGCAAGCAGTTCCGTGGCGAATCAAGGCGGGCGGAGCGCGAGCAATGGTTCCGCGAGGCGGCTGCAGAATTCGAGCGGACATTGCAGCTGGACTCGGAAAACGTCACCGCGCACTACAACCTGGCGCTGTTGCATGCCCAGCGGGGGGACGAGGCGAAGGCCGCCGAGCACCAGCGGCTGCACGCCCGCTACAAACCGGATGACAACGCACGCGACCGGGCACTGGCAGCGGCGCGCCGCCGCTATCCTGCCGCCAACCGCGCCGCCGAACCGCTGGTCATCTATCCGCTGAACCGGGCGGCGGCGGCGCCGTAGTCGCGCTACCAGGCGTTGGGGCACCGGCACGGCGACCGGACGATAATTCGGGCCAGGCGTCACCGGCGGCTAGCGCCTTGCCGCTCACTGTGGGCCCGGACATCGTGAGCCGCAAGGCGCTAGCCGCGGGTTCTTTGCGGGAAAGCGTGGCCAGGCGTCACCGCCTTGCCGCTCAGCGGACGCGGCATTTGAAGCGGATGATGCCGCCCTCGCCGACCTTCAGCGGGCTGCGGATCTCCCAACGCAGGACGAGCGATTCGCCGTCGTTCTCTTGCGTCCCAAAGCTCGCCTCCCGATCGCACTGCGCCGTGTCGGGCAGGTACTCCAGTCGCGTCGTCAGACTGTCCGCGATGGTCACGTTGCCCACGGTCTGGTCGCCGACGTTGTCAAAGCGAATGGTGAATTCGACTTCGTCGCCAGGCTGGGCCGACTTTTTCGAGGCGACCTTGACGACCCGCACTCTTGGCTTGCCGGGCGGCAGGTCGTAACGAAAGACCGACTGCAGGCTGACGTCGTTGGTGGCGATGATCGCCGTGACGGTGTCGATCGCCACTTGCACCGCCTGATTTTCGGTCCAAGCGGCTGCGGCCTCGAGTCGCTGCGCCAGGCGGGCTTTCTCGCCATTGTCAAAGGTGCCGGAGCGGATCAGCTGAAAGTCCTCGTGCGCCTTGAACCGCGTGTCGAATCGGGCCAGCTGTTGCGAGCCGGTGGTCGATTCGCCGCGGGCACGTTCCCGGAAGATCTGCGGCCCATCGGTGCCCACGTAGCGTCCCGTCTCGACGGGTTGCAGCATGGTGGTCGGCACACCCCGTTGTTCCTGGGCGCCGGGCAGGACAGGCTGACTGATACCCGCCAGCCGATCGTGGACTTCGTGCGCCAGCACCCCCGAAACTTGCCGTACGGCGGCGAATCGCGGCGCGTACAGGCACACCGAGTTGGACGCTTCGACTTCCGTCCGGCCGTCCACGGTATCGTAATGCGCAACGGTATCCTCTTGATCGAGTCCCCAGACGGTCCAGTCGCGCATCACCTCGACTCGGGCTCCCTGATCGCCGCCGTCGCACAGGTACTCGTTATAGGGCCAGCGTCCGGAGATTCCGGGCGGTCGCCAAGCGCCGGGCGGTGCTGCCATGCCTTCTGCCGCCTGCGGGCACGACGAGCAACCGGCGCCGCCGTGGGGCTCGCAACCGGGTTCAGCCCAGACGTGCGGCTGACCGGTCCAAGCGTTGCCGGGCAGTCCGACCGGGGCATAGGCCGCCAGTTGGACTCCATAGGCTGCCGGCAAGGCTTCGCCGGGCATCACCGCGGTCGGGCCAGCCGGCATCGCAACGACGGGCGGACCAGGTGGAATCGGCGCGGCGGGCGGCGCGACGGCGCCTCCGCCACCCGCCAAGCCGGCGGGTTGCGGTGTCAGTTGACAGGAGCAGAGCGTCACCGCCGCCAGGGCGGTCCACAGCCATCGGGACGACCGCAAGCACCTCGTGGCGGGGCGGCGCTCTCCGAATTGCGCGGGACTTTTGTTCTGGTTCAAGGTCGGCTCCTCCCGCGTTCGATGCGCGGTACGGGCGGCAGGATTTCCTCCAGGCCGTCTCTCAGACCGGGCAACGGCGCCGGCGCGGCCAGCGGCTGCAGCGGCGGACAGTCGAATAGGAAACGCTGGTGCTGGCTGTCGTACTCGGGCGTTCGGGAGCCCATTCGCATGATCGCCATCGGCCGGCCCAAACGATCCGCCGTCTTCAAAGGATCCTCGTCCGAACGAACTTCGTAGTACCGCTGCTGGTCCAGCGAATCGCGGACCGGCAGTGCCGACTGAGGATCTTCCAGGTAGATGACTCGCGTCACCAGACGGCCGGACAGGGCCATCGTCAGCTCTTCCTGCGTGAAATGAACCGGGATCGGGAAATGATTTTCCAAACCCGGCGGCGGGTACAAGCGATTGATCACCTCGATCGTCGGAAATACCTCCTGGCCTTCGTTGCGAGGAATCCGCGTCAGCTTCAGGCGATAGACGGGGCCGATGAACATGCCGAACAGAGCGGGCGTCTTCTGCGGCGGCTCGAATTGCCCTTGAATCGCCACGGAGACTTCCAGGCCTTCCGGCCCGCGGATTTCCAGCGGCTGGAGATAGCCCGCCAGCGGGCCGCCGCGAAGCAGTTGGCTGGGGCCGATCGTGCCCGGCGGCAGCTGGCTGGAATGGAAGTAGTGGACCGGTTCCCGCTGGGCAAAGGCGGCGCTGGCGGCACAGGCCGACAGCAGCAGGCACAGGGCCGCTCGCCAAGCCAGCATGGGGCCGGCGGCCAGGCCTTTGGCGATCCTCGATTTTGTGCTGCCCTGATACGACATGCCAATCTCGTCTTGCGTGGTCCAGTGGACTTGAGTCGGCTCCGGCGGCACCTGCCTGGCATCAGGCAGGTGCGTTCCGCCCCCTGGGATAAGAGAGTTCCTGTCGCACACCCTACTGCGCACAGGCTTCGCCGCCGGGCAACAGCTCGTGCCGCATGACACGCGGTTGATCGAACGGCAGCGAGGGGTAAATCGACTGCTCGGTAATATGCACCCGATTCGGCGGCGCCGGATAGGTGTAACCGGGCATCTGACGAACGTTGACGGTCACGTGCTTGTTCGGTTCCGGGATCTGAACCTGAGTACGGTTCCTCATCGTGTGCTGCCGCAGGCCCGCCGGACCTCCCATGGGAATGTGCGGCGGTCCAGGCAGTCCGATCGGCGTCCCCGAGTACGGCATGCCCCATTCGGGCGCCGTGATTCCGGCCACGTGCTGCGGCATCAGGCCGGTGGGCCCCATCGGGACCGGATAGCCCCCCATCCCGCCGGGCATCGGCATTCCGGCGTAGGGACCGGGGACCGTGTGGGAAATCGGCATGACCGAGCCGTCGGCTTGCAGGATCGGAATCGACGCAGTCGCCGACCCATTCGCCCCCGGCAGTTCCACGTCCTTGTTCCCCAGGCGGACAACGGCCAGGATCGCCCCGCGGCGGTCGGCCTCGGTGATCGGATCGATCCCGGGATCCAGCCGCGTGCTGACCAGAGTTTCGACACCGGCCAGGGCCAGCTCTTGGAATTCCGGATCCGGCAGGTAGATCACCTTGGTGACGAAATTGCCCGTCAGTACCTGATCGAAGTCCTCTTCGGTGAATTGAACCGGGACGGCGTTATGGGCCAAATAAGCCTCGGTACGCGGTGTCGTCGGTCCGATCTCCACCGTGGGATACAGTTCGACGCCTTCGCGGCCGACGATGTTGGTCAGCTTCAGGCGATAGATCGCGGCTTGAGGAAAGTTCTGCCGACCCGGCACCACCAAGGGCGTGGAATCGAAGCCGCCTTCGCTGGCGACATCCCAACGCACCTGCATGCCCTCGGGACGAGCAAACAACATTTGAACGTTCTGCCGGGCAACCGGAGGCATCATGTACATGCCGGCTCCCAGCGGCGAAACCGGGGGCATCATCACCCCCGGTCCGGGACCATCCACGCCGGGGCCTGGGTGCATCAGGCGCTCCGCGGGAGGAAGATTATGTTCGATGGGCGTCACACAGCCGGCGGCTGTCAACATGGCGGCCCAACACGAGACCCACATGGCAAGTCGAATTCTCATCGTGTTCCCCCTCCGGACCAGGCACGCAGTCCATTGCGATTTCCAGCGGCTCCAGCCGGGACGTCCCCCCCTTGGGTCCTTCCCGATTGACGTAGACCGAAACCTACAAACGGCCTTAGAATCAACGCCTCCTGGTGTCCTTGGCGTCGATCCATCAAGATGGTCTACGGCGGAAAATGTCTATGTGGATAAATGTTCGGCTCCATATAAGAGGTTTCTTTGGAAAAACCCGCACAATCGCGACGAGTAACCCTTGTCGGCACATCTTTCCACACGCGGCATTGCTGCTGATGCTAGTAGTCACCGGATCCTGCGGGCCCCTCCAAATCGCCCAATCCGCCGAAAATGGCGCTCCGGATGGGCAATCGTTGGTCCTGCAGTCTGTGGCCCAGCTGACGAGAATCACGTCGTTGGAAGCAAAGCTCAGGCAGACAACCCACTGGTTCGACCAACAAGTAGCCGGTTCCGGAACGTATTTCCAGTCACAATCGCCGCGCGGGTTGCTGTTGCGGCTGGAGTTGAAGCTCCGCGTGGGCGACCACCAATCGTCCCTGCAGCAGGTATGTGACGGGCGGTTCTTGTGGATTCGGCGAGACTTGCCCAGCGGCGTTTCGTTGGGACGCGTGGACATGGATCGAATGCGCCGGGCCGCCAGCGACAAACGTCAGCCGACTTGGGCCGCTGCCGCCGGGAATTCACTGGCCGTGGGCGGTCTGCCGCAGTTGCTGGCCGCCCTGGCGGAAAACTTCCAGTTCTCGGCGGCCGATGCGGTGCAGTCGGAGAATACGGCCCTGTGGGGCATCACCGGCGTCTGGAAACCGGACAGGCTGGCGGCGTTGGTGCCGGACCAGAAAGAAAAACTCCTGGCAGGCGGAGCCGTCGATCGGAAAGGGCTGCCGGCGCAGCTGCCAACCGAGGTCCACGTTGTTCTGCGGCAGAGCGACCTGCTGCCCTATCGGATCGAGTATCGACGAGCCGCCGACGGCCCGGCGGACAACGCGGACGGCGCCCAACCGATGATGGTCCTGGAGATCCTCGAAATCCGGCAGCGTGAAGCCTTGGACGAAAACCTGTTTTGTTATCAACCCGGCAACCAAGAAATCGTCGACGTTACCGAACGCTATTTGCACAGTCTCAACCTTGCCCCGACGGACGACTGAAGCGTTTCACGGTCCGTTTCGCCGCGCAATGCATCGCGGATCGTCATTCCGCGGATTGTTAACGTGGATGTCCACCGGATCCGCCCGCATGGCGCCGCTGTCGAAGGGGCGGAGCAAGGCGCGGAGCGTCTCTGCCGCGGCCAGTTGCGGGTCAAGCCACGTTGCGTAATCGGCCGCTGGCAGAATCACCGGCATCCGGTCGTGGATCGGCCGCGTCAAATCGTTCGCGTCCGTGGTGATCACGGTACACGATTCCAGCCGCTGGCCCGTCATCGGATCGGTCCAGACTTCCCAAAGTCCGGCCATGGCAAAGGGGCGATCATCGCTCAAGCGGATGTAATAGGGCTGCTTGACCCGGCCCGCTTTCTGCCATTCAAAGTAGCCGTCGGCGGGTACCAGGCAACGGCGGCGGCGGAAAGCGGCACGAAACGCCGGTTTGTCCGCCACAGTCTCCGCCCGCGCATTGATCATCCGGTTGCCAATCGAGGCATCTTTTGCCCAGGCGGGAATCAAGCCCCAGCGGACCATCTGCCACTGACGAACCCCCGTTTCCGCTGCGATTCGCACGCTGGCCACCGGCTGGGTGGGAGCGATATTGTAACGCGGTGGCAGATCCACCGGCGGATCGCCGCCCAACAGCTCGGCCAACACGGGCACGGAACTCTTCAAAGTAAAACGTCCACACATCGCTCACTCGCGGATCTGTTGGAATTCGCAGAACGTCCGTTCCCTGACGCCGAAACGCAACGGGCGCCCGAGGGCATGGGAATGTTGGCATGGGAATTCCAAATCATCCCATTCCCCTGCCCGCCATTCCCCTGCCCTCTGCCCGTCCGATTTTACCCAGTACGGCTGCAGCCAAGCAAGCACGTCGCCGCCGTCCGATTCCAACCCCGTCCTCCATCCGCACCTGGGGCGTTCCCCCAGAGGCGACGATGATCCACGGCCATCGGCCAAAGCCCCTTGCCCATTTTGGTATCCCCGTTTTCCAATTCGCTGGGGCTTCGTCCCAGATCCCACGGCAGCCTGCGCCGCCTACACGTGGCCGAGTCTCTCCGAGACTCGATTCCCGTCTCGGAGAGACGGGCCCACATGGCCGCTACGCCTTCCGCTACGGCTCGAAACGGGTCTCGGCTCCGCTGCGCTCGATACCCGTTTCGGCCTACGCGGATGGCTCCGCTCTCGCTTGCTAGGACTCGCTTTACTGGCTGGGACCATCCACCGAACTACAGGCCAAGCGGAACCCGAGGCTGTTGCTCCGGTACCCCGGCGTGCTCCCGTTCCGGTACGCCGACCGGCAGTACCCCGCGTAGCTGAACCAGCAGCCGCCGCGAAACACGCGATCCGAGCCTGCCGTAGGTCCCGTAGGATCGTCCAACGCCGTGGATGTGTACTGCCCCCCGTACCAGTCCAAGCACCACTCCCACACATTCCCATGCAGATCGTAAAGCCCCCAGGCGTTCGGTTTCTTCTGGCCCACCGGATGCGTTGTGCTGCCGGAGTTCATCCCGTACCACGCATACTGACCCAGCAGCGATTCATTGTCACCGAAACACCATTTGCCCGTGCTTCCCGCACGACACGCGTACTCCCATTCCGCTTCCGTCGGCAACCGATACTCCTTCCCGTCCCGGTCGCTCAACTTGCGGCAAAACGCGACTGCGTCGTCCCAAGATACCTTCTCTACCGGACGCCGCGGGTCGCCGGCTTTGGCAAAGAGGCCCAATATCCCTCGCGTTCCTTGGAAGTGACTCGGGTTGTGCCCCATCACTCGCTCGTACTGCTCTTGCGTCACGGGCGTGACAGCTAGGTAAAACGGCTTGGTGATCTGCACCTTGTGTTGCGGCTTCTCGGTGCCGGAGGCATACGAATCGTTGTGCGGCGAGCCCATCACAAACTCCCCCGCCGGAATCAACACCAAATCCATGCCGAGACTGTTGGTTCGCTCCGTAGCTTTCGCCACCGCTGGCCCGGCCGGTCCTACACGTACGTCAGGCTTTCCAGCCTGATCTGGTCGCACGGGCGGAGTTCCCGAAACGGTCGACGCAAACACGCCACCCTCGATCGCCTGGACCAACTCGACACAACTCCCAAACCGCTCCTGCCTCCGCTTACCCAATCCGATCAGCACTGCTCGATTCACCGCCTCCAGCTGACCTTCAATCCCTTCCGGGGGATCGTTCAACACGCAGGCCCGCAGAATATCGAAATCCGCCGACTCGAACGGTAGGTAGCCCGCAAGCAACTCATACGCTACCACCGCCAACGCGTATTGATCCGTCCGCGCGTCCTGGAATTGACCACGCCACTGCTCCGGCGCCATGTACGGCCGCGTCCCCGACGTGTCCATCTGGATCTGCGTGTACCGGCTGACCGTCGTGCGGATCTCGGCCGCCAAGCCGAAATCGACGACCTGCACGTCGGCCGCGTCGCCCGCGACCAAAATGTTCTGCGGCTTGATGTCGCGATGGATCACCTTCTGGCCGTGCGCGTAATCCAACGCCTCGGCCACCGGACGCAAGACATTGACCGCCTGTGCCACCGGAAACGAACCGTGACGCGCGGCGTACGTCGCGCGGTACGACGACAGCGTCTGGCCGTCGATGAACTTCATCACCAGATACCAGCCGAACCGCGGGTCTTCATCCAACAGGTACAGCGGACAGATATGCTGGTGCTGCAAGGCATGAACGCGGCGGAACGTGTCCCGCACGCGGGCCATCTCCTCGGCGGCCCGCTGCAGTTCACGCGGCACCAGTTTCAGCACCACCGCCCGCTCGGCTTTCGTGTCCCACGCCTTCCACACCTCGCCCATCCCCCCGCGGCCCAGCAGCGTCTGCAATTGAAAATTACCCACCTGGATGCCCGGGCCTGCGACGTCCGGCAACGGTGCGTCTGGCGCCAATGTGGGAATGCCGTCGCTTCCCGCTTCAAGACTGTTCATGGCTTGATCCTCGTGTCGTCGGACAACGTGTATTTCTTTCTCCGTGTCCTCTGTGCCTCTGTGTTTCATTTCTTTGCACTTGTCCCTTCGCGGGGGCAGAATTCATTTCGCGCCGAACGATACGATGTAACGCCTCTGTCACGCACGAACTTGCTGGAATTCGCCGAAGGTCAACTCGGTGCCACCAAAACTCAGGCGATCACCAGGGGCCAGCGGGACCAGTTCCCGCTTGGCTACCGGCCGGCCGTTCACGAATGCCGCCGTTTCCGACGTCAAGCCTTCGAGCCAGAATCCGCCGCCCAAGTTCAGGATCCGGGCTGGAACATCGTTCAGCCCCAGGCCGGAAATCCGGATCGCCGCTTCGTCCGCTCCGCCAAGCTCTGCCGTGCGGTAAACGAACACGTATTGCTCGCGACTCGCCAGCTTGTCAATCCGTTCGATGCCCTCCGCGGCGCACTTGACCGACTCCCACTGTTCGACGTGACCGGGCACCAGAATCTGCTTGAGCTGGTCCAGGTAACGGGCTACCGGCAGGGAATCTCGCCGACACACGCGAACCGCGTCGATGCGGCTCTCCGCGGCCCGGTGCCACAGCAGCGGGCTATCGCAGCCGGCAACCGCGGCATAGTACGATTCGCCCGTGTGGGAACACGAGGCCCATTCGTCCCAGCCACGATCGTGGTGCAGGGTGATATCCAATCCCAACACGCCGGCGACGTCGACCGAGTGCCGTTGCGGCCACCAAGACGCCGACGGAGACAGGATCTGCGATTCCGTCAGCCGGCGGCCGTCAAGGTACGTTCCGCACGTCGCGCCGCAATCTTCCACCGCGAGCCCCTCGGGGCATAAGCAAAATCGGACGTGCTGTCGTGAAATCAACCGGGAAAGACGCCAGCGATCATCGTCCAACGGGAACAACCGCAGCATGATGTCGCTGGGCGCCAACTCCGAACGATCGCGGCCCATCACGACGCTCGCCCGAGTTACGAGCTGGATCCGGCGGCCATCGTCGAACGCCAGACTCGCGGCATCCAGCGGCGCCGCCGAACGCCGGACGCTGCCGTGCGGCATCAATCGCTGCAGTTCGCGGTGCTCTTCCAACGGCAGTTGGACAATCAGCCGGTGGTTTGTCGGGGGTGCGGCCGCACCGCTGGGCGGCACGTCGGGGACACGTCCGTCGACGTGCAACACGTTGACCACGGCCTGATCGCTGCTCTCGACCACAATCCTGGCGTAGCGGTTGATATCCAGTCCCTGCAGGTTCAACAACGACGAATCGTTCGCTCGGATTTCGAGAATCGGGTTGGCGGTTTCTGACGCGTCCGGCACCGTCACCCGCACCACGGCGCGATAGCATCCCACGGCCCCGGCGCCCGGCCGCGGAAAGACCACTTGCAACTCCAACAAGAACTGCCCGGATCGGCAGACCTGACCATCGCGCGTCAAGTCCAGTGATTCGAAGAAGCTCCAGTGGAATTCATCTACCTCGCACAGCCACGGGCTTGCATTCCAGGCGTCGTGGTCCAGATGACGGTCCAGGATCGCGGTGACTCGCGGCCGCTCGTGATGGCCGGGCGCGACCAGATGGAACTCGGGCGACAGGTGCTTTCCAGCCTGTGGTTCCACCCCCCAGTCGATCACCAGCAGCGGCGGCGGGGGCGTGTCGGGTACGGTTGGATTGTCTTGCGACGTGTTCATCGAATGCATGGCGTTGAATCCCGTTTTCCGTGGCAAAGGAATGTTGGGCAAGGGAATATCAAATCATCTCATTCGCTTGCCGCAAATTCGCTTGCCCCAAATCCTCGTGCCCTCTACCCGCCTATTCCGATTCAGCCTCCGAATCCTGCGAGCCCGATCTTACCCGGTACTGCTGCAGCCAAGCAAGCACTTCGCTGCGCAGGTAACGATAATCCCCGCCGACTCGGAACGCCGGCAGGCCATGATTGTTGACCAGATCCCAGATTTTGGTCCGGGACAGGTTCATGAATTCCATCAGCTCACGCGTATTCAATAACCGCTCGTCCGCCGCGCCTGCCGGCCCAACCGGATGAACCGGCGCGGTGCTGTCAGGCGAAGACGGTGCCTTTTTGGTAGTTTTGCGTCCCATATTCTTCCCATTCGTGTCATTCGTGGTTCCCCCTCCTGCAGCCATCCAACTCCGTGGTTGCAGCGATCGCTACAACGCTTTGCCACACTGCATACAGTGCCGCGCGGCGGGTGGGTTCTCGGTGCGGCAACTGCTGCAGACGACCACCTTGGCCGTCTCGCCAGCAGCCGGCCCTGGCACGCCGCCCAATGTTCCAGCCGGCGCATAACCGGACGGCGTCCAACCCGGCGGCGCATGCGCCGCTTGGCCCGCAGCCCCGAAGCCCGCTTGGGCGATCGCCTGCTGGCCCGCCATGCCCTCGCGGTACGCTTGCGCAATCGCCTCGGCGTGCGACTTGCCCGCCTCCATCAGCCGTTCGACCAGGCGGTCATGCTCCTGTCGGTTCAGCTGCTGATGGGCGGCGCCCAGCCGGGCTGCCTCTTGCGCCGCCTGCTGCGTGGCCTCGTGCATCTTCATCCGCGCCAAGATCTCGGCATTGCCCACGTTCGCAGTCGCCACCAGCGCCTCGACGCCCAGCCCCTTGACGGCTTGCAGCCGCTCCGTCTCGCGCTGCGCCGCCCGGTCCTCGCGCATCATGGCCAGTTCCGTGTCGCTCTGCGAGCGCTCCAAGTCCAATTGCTGCCGCTGGCGGAGGAAGTCCGCGTTCAACTCGTTCAGCGCCCGCAGCTTGGCCATCTGGTCCTGGAACGTCGTTTGCTGCAGCTGGCGTTCGAGTTCCGCTTGCCGCTGACGCAATTTGAGCGAATCCTCCTCCCGCGCTCGCAGCACCTGACGCTCTAATTCGTCCAGCAGCACGGCCCGTTCGGCGCGGGTCATCGCCAGCTCGCCCTGGACACGATCGATCCGCTGCTGGTGGATCAGTTCCTGCCACTGACCATCTCGTCGGTCACCCGCCTGCTGCTGGTCGATCTGCCGCTGGTGCTGAAGCTGCGTCAACTCTCCCTGCCGACGAGCCTCCGCTTCGTTCCGCTGCCGCTCGAGCAGTGCCAGCCAGCGGCGGTTCTCTTCGTTCTCGATGCGACTGGCCAGATCGACCTCGTGGTCGTGTGCCTGCCGTCGTGCCTGATGATCCAGTTCAGCCCGCAGGCGGCTCAGCTCGAAGCCCTGTTCGATTTCCAGTTTCTGCACCAGCTGGCGACGGGCCCCCTCGCGGTCTGCTTTTTTCGCCTGGTACGCCGCCGTCAGTTCGTCCTGCTCGTCCTGGCGCAGCAGTCGATTGCGGTCCACCTCGTGCAGCATCTGGGCCAGTTCCTCGGCCGTCTCGATCTTGTCGAACTTGTTCGACAGCACCGCGTCCCGCATCTCGCTGCGGATTCCGATCCGGCGGCGCATGACGGCCAGATCGCCTTCCTGCCGGTCCAAGGCCACGTTCTCGGCCAGCAATGCCAACTCATTCACCCGCTCCTGCCGCTGGATCTGCCGCAGTTCGTCTGCCGAGTACAGTTCGTCCAGCGCCCGCTGCTGCTCGATCCCCTCGCGCAACAGCCAGGCTTCGCCCAGTTTCCGCCGCTGCTCGTCGTACCGCTCGTGCTTGATCGAAACCGTTTGCACTTGGCCAAAGCCGAGTCCGTAGCGCCGCAGCGACACGCCCAGCGCCTGTTCGACCGCCGCATCCAGGTCGCGGCGGACCTGCGGACCCGTCAACTCGGCGATCGACATCCGGCCCACCGACTCCCACATCGCCTGGCGGATCACGGGCAGCACCGAATTGCGCAGGTCGGCCGTTGAAAACGCCGAGCGGGCGCCCAGCAAGTTCTGCAGGAACAGGGCCACGTCGTGCATCTGCACCGTCAGCCGCACGGCCGCTTGGACCAGCAGATTCTCCCGCGTCGGCAAGTCGCCGCACTGGCACTCGATCGGCATGTCCTCGGCACGGGTGAGGATCACCGTGCATTGCTTCTTGGTCCAGAACCGCAGCCGTTGAGCGAAACTCTCCAGCGTATAGCTGCCCGCCGATACCTCGCCGATAAACGCGCCGTCTTCGATCACCAGCGCCCGGCACCCCGGCTCGATGATCAGCTTTTTGGAAAAGAACCCCGGCGCATCATTCACCTGGATCCGCACGGCAAACTGGTCCGCCGGCGCCGTCCAACGGTTTTCTTCGATGGTCATGGACATGGAAACCCCCTTTCAGTTTTGGATTTTGGATTTGTTTCGAATTTCAGATTTTGGACTTCGAATCGCGTGTTTCGTATCTGGTTGGACCGCGTCACTTTTTCGGTTCGGATGCGTGCAAATGCCGATGCAGTGACGAATTAGGCCCCCTCCGAGCTTGCTCGGTGGAGCCCGTGATTTTGCACTACTCTTCTCCCACCGTCCTGGCCGCCGCCCACAGCCGCTTCGCGGCTGTGGGCGGCGGCCAGGACAGAGGGGGGTTGTTTGCCCTCGTCTAGTGCATAATCACCGCTCCACCGACACAAGGTCGGCGGTGGCGTAACTACTTTTCCGCGAATGCCTTCCATCAGTCATGTCGCCAGAAGTGCCGCTGTCCAATTCATATTCACCCTGCTACCTTACCTGCCGCCGGGCGCGGAGGTGGTTGTCCAACGCGCTGACGGCGCCGGTGGCTTCGGCCAGCGCGATTTGCCAATCGGTGCTGCCTTCGGGTCGGGAAAACACGGCGTATACGGCCGCTTGAGCCAGTTCGGCTGCCGTGACCGCCCGCTCGATGTTCTGCACCGCTTGATGGACTTGCTCGCGGTCCAGCCGATACTGCCGCGGGCGCGGGGTCAGCGTGGGAACCGTCGCGAGCAGGTCTTCGACCAGCCGCAACCGATCGCTCAGTTCCTTGACGCGGGCTGCGGTCGCGATCTGTTCCAGACGGCTGCGATACTCGTCCAGCGACGCGCGGGTCTGGCGAACCGTGTCCTGTAAAAACTGCCGCAGACGCATGTCGATCGAACTGCGCCGCAGTATCCACCAGGTCCATGGCCGCTTCGTAGATCGGAATTCACTCCGTTCGCTCTGCCGCCCCGTCGTAGAACGGAATTCATTCCGTTTGCTGGAGTATGGCTCCGGTTCGGAACGGAATGAATTCCGTTCTACGTTTCCGTCGCCGTCCTGTTCCAACGCCGCATCCAGCAGCCGCAACCGCAAGGCCAATCCTTGCCAGCGTCGCAGATCGGGGCCGACGATGCCTGCCGTTTGCCGCGCCGCATCAGCCAACTGGCTCACCCGCTCGGCCGCCTGTGCCACGCCGACCTGCCGGTCCACGACCGCCGCGCCCAGCGCGTCCAGTTCGTCCGCCGCCGATTCGTCCAGCGTCATGCCACCGGCCTCGAGTTGGCCGACCAATTCGTCCCACTCGGCATCGTCCTGGACGGTCCCGATCGCCACCGCCAGCGCCGGCTGCAATTCCGTCGCGGCAAGCTCGCCTTCCGCCGCTTCGCCGCCGGGTTCCGCAGCAGCCGCCTCGACCTCCGGTTCCGCAACCGGCACCGGCTGGAACGCCCCCAATCCCGTACAGCGCAGCCCTTTGGCCTGCAGCATCAAGCTCAGCTTAGCCCGCAACCGCTCGCACGAATCGTCGTCCAACGCCGTCAACGCCGCCGCGTCCGCGTGGCCCAGCATGTCGGCCAGTCCGGCCAGTTCACTGGTCAGCAGCGCCGCCAGTTCCTCCCGCGTTAGCGCCGTGCGGTCCCGCAGCAACGTGGCGATCGTCGGATCGGTCTCGAAGCGAATCGTCACCTCGACCGCCAGTGGCGATCCGTCCACTGCCAGGACGATCGGCACCGGCAGATCGTCCGTCGGCAGCAGCCAGCAGACCTCGCCGTCCTCGATCCGCGGCGCGTCCTCGCTCGAAACGGCGACCAATTCGCCGCGCCGCAGCACGCAAGCCGTCATGCCCCGCGGCAGCGGCCCCGCCGGCAAAACGCCCTCGACCTGATACGCCAGCCGCAACGGTTCCGGCACCGCGGCCGGCCGCTTGCGGCGGAAGAAACGCTCGAACAGTTCTCGCAACATCAAGTTAGCTCCTTAACAAGTGAGCGGAATGGCGCTAGCCACCGGTTTCTGACCATTTCTTATTAGCGTCGATTAGTGAAGATCAGCGGTCCGAAAGAGGAGGAAAGGGAACACGAATCGACGCTGATTCACGTTAATCATCCCATGCGGCGAACGCCTTGGTGCGCTGCCGCGTTAAAAACATCCACAGCCGTCAGCCAAACCATTTTGCCCATTTAAACACCCCGTTTTCGAATTCAGTGGGACTTCGCCTGCTGCTGCGACTCGAACTGGGGATCGGCACTGCTGCGCTCCGCGCGTGCCCAGTTCGGCCTTCGCGGAAGACTCCGCAAAACTCACGGCTACCGCCGAAGGAATGTGGTCCTAAAGACGCTAGGAAACGGTCCTCAGGAGGCGGAAGCCCAGGCAGTAGTAGCGGAGCCCGGGCTCGAACCAGAAGCGGTACGACGCCCGGCAGCAGGACGCGACGTCGTACCAACTTCCGCCCCGGAGCACCCGGAGCGAGCCTCTCGTCGGCCCTGCCGGATCCACCGCCGCTTTTGCCGCAATCTGCTTGTAGTACTCCGCGTCCCACCAGTCCGAGCACCACTCCCACACATTCCCGTGCATGTCATACAGTCCCCACGCGTTTGGTTGCTTCTGCCCTACCGGATGCGTTGTCGTCCCCGAGTTCTCGTCGTACCAGGCATATTGCTCCAACAACCCTGCGTACTCGCCAAAGCACCATAACCCGCTGCTTCGCGCGCGGCAGGCGTACTCCCACTCCGCCTCGGTCGGCAAACGATACGTCGCTCCCTCTCGCTCGCTTAACCGACAGCAAAACTCCTGCGCGTCATCCCACGCAACCTGCTCGACGGGACGCTGCGCATCGCCCTGGAAATGACTTGGGTTCTTCCGAATCACACGCTTGTACTCCGCTTGAGTCACCGGATACGCGCCCAGATAAAACGGCTTGGTAATCTGGACTCGGTGCTGCGGCTTCTCGTAGCTTGCCGCACCCGAAGCGTTATCCGGCGAGCCCATCATGAATTCTCCCGCGGGGATCAGGATCAGTTCAGTGCCGATGCTGTTGGCGATCCGATTCGATAACTTAGCCGCGGGTGGCACCTGCGGTTGCAACGCCCCGGGTTGGGGTACCGCCGGCCGCGACTTAGGTCGCCCCGCGATTCCTTGTTCTGCTGGTTCCGCCACCACCTTCACCGGCGACGCTATCAAAACGGGTGTTGCAACTACGCCACCTGCGATCGTGCGGATCAACTCCACGCAGCTTGCAAACCGTTCCTGCCGCCGTTTACCCAATCCGACCAGCAGCGCCCGGTTGACCGACTCCGGCTGACCTTCAATCCCTTCCGGGGGATCATTCAACACGCAGGCTCGCAAAATATCAAAATCCGCCGACTCGAATGGCAGGTAGCCCGCCAGCAACTCGTAAGCCACCACCGCCAACGCGTACTGGTCCGTCCGCGCGTCCTGGATCTGTCCCTTCCACTGCTCGGGCGCCATGTACGGCCGCGTGCCCGACGTGTCCATCTGCGCCTGCGTGTAGCGGCTGACCGTCGTGCGGATCTCGGCCGCCAAGCCGAAATCCACGACCTGCACATCCTCCGCGTCGCCCTCGACCAGAATGTTCTGCGGCTTGATGTCCCGATGGATCACCTTGTGATCGTGCGCGTAATCCAACGCCTCGGCCACCGGACGAAGAACCTTGACCGCTTGCTCGACGGGAAACGAACCGTACCGCGCCGCGTAGGTGGCGCGGTACGACGACAGCGTCTGGCCGTCGATGAATTTCATTACCAGATACCAGCCGAACCGCGGGTCTTCGTCCAGCAGGTACAGCGGGCAGATATGCTGATGCTGCAACGCATGAACCCGCCGGAACGTGTCGCGAACGCGGGCCATTTCTTCGGCCGCCCGCTGCAGCTCACGAGGCACCAGCTTCAGCACCACGGGCCGTTCGGCTTTCGTGTCCCACGCTTTCCATACCTCGCCCATCCCGCCGCGGCCCAGCAAGCTCTGCAATTGAAAATTGCCGATCATCACGCCCGGGCCCGCGACGCCCGGCAACGGTACGTCTGGCGCTAATGTCGGAACGCCGTCGCGATCGTTCCACGGCTTGCCTTCCGGTTGGTTCATCAGATCATTCTCCGGATCGAATTCAGTTCGTCGCAGGACAACAGGCTGTAGGAGAACCACGAATAGCACGAATTACACGAATCGAAGACGAACGTCATTGTCTGATGCCTTCCTCATTCGTGCTATTCGAGCTATTCGTGGTTCTCTCTCTCTTCACGCTCAACAAACCAGCCCAGGCCAACGCCCCGGGAAAGCGTTCGGAATTCGCCGCGTAGCGGCTGCCGATCGTAGTCGTGGGCTTCAACCCACGGACGCGAAACGGGGAAATCGAATCCAGTCGCGTAGCGACGATTGAACCATTTCGCGCCGCCCATGACGCCCGTTCAATCGTCGCTACGCGACTTGTCCAAGGTTTCCGTCTCTGCACCGTGGGTTGAAACCCACGACTAAGTTCATCTGGTCGTTCCGCGACCGCCATGATCGTCTTGCCCATTTTGACACCCCCGTTTTCGAATTCGCTGGGGCTACGCCCCAGACCCCACGGCGGCCTGCGCCGCCTACACGTGGCCGAGTCTCTCCGAGACTCGATTCCCGTCTCGGAGAGACGGGGCTACATGACCGCTCCGCCTTCCGCTACGGCTCGAAACGGGTCTCGGCTCCGCTCCGCTCGAGACCCGTTTCGGCCTGCGCTCCAGGCTCCGCTCTCGCTTGCTGGTACTCGCTTTACCGGCTGGGAACATCCACCGAACTACAGGCCAAGCGGAACCCGAGGGAGTTGTACCGGGACCCCGGCGTGCCCCTGCTGCGGTGCGCCGACCGGCAGTACCTCGCGCCGTAGTACCAGCTGCCGCCGCGAATCACGCGGAACGAGCCTGCCATAGGCCCCCTGGGATCGTCCAACGCCGTGGCTGCGTAAGTCCCGTACCAGTCCGAGCACCACTCCCACACATTCCCATGCATGTCGTGCAAGCCCCAGCCGTTCGGCTTCTTCTCACCCACCGGATGCGTGGTGTGGCCCGAGTTCTTCTCGTACCAGGCATACTCCTCCAGCAGCGATTCATCGTCGCCAAAACACCACTGGCTCGTACTACCGGCGCGGCAGAAATACTCCCACTCCGCCTCCGTCGGCAAACGGTAACTCAGGCGTTCCTGCGAACCCAGCTTTCGGCAAAACGCCACCGCATCGTCCCAGGACACGTCCTCCACCGGTAACTGCGCGCCCTTGAAACGGCTCGGGTTTGTTCCCATCACACCCTCGTACTGCTCCTGGGTCACCGCCGTTACGCCCAGGTAAAACGGTTTGGTGATCCGCACTCCGTGCTGGGGTTGCTCCCCGGCGAATGCGCTCGGGTCACCGTCCGGCGAGCCCATCAGGAATTCCCCCGCCGGAATCAAAACCAGCTTCATGCCCATGCTGTTGGTGATCACACGCAACGGCTTCGCAACGGGCATTGGTGCGGCTGCGGGGACTTGCGCAGCAGCTTTCACCCTCGGCTTGAGCTGGACTGGCGTCGGAACTGATCCCGAAAATCCTTCCAAACTCTCGATCGCCTGCACCAACTCGACACAACTCTCGAACCGCTCCTGCCGCCGTTTGCCCAATCCGACAAGCAGCGCCCGGTTGACCGACTCCGGCTGGCCCTCGATGCCTTCCGGCGGATCGTTCAACACGCACAAACGCAGGATCTCCAGGTCATCGCATTCGAATGGCAGATGCCCGGCCAGCAACTCATACCCCACCACCGCCAACGCGTATTGATCCGTCCGCGCGTCCTGGATCTGCCCCTTCCACTGCTCCGGCGCCATGTACGGCCGCGTGCCGGAGGTGTCCATCTGCACCTGCGTGTAGCGGCTGACCGTCGTGCGGATCTCGGCCGCCAAGCCGAAATCGACAACCTGCACATCCGCTGCGTCGCCCTCGACCAGAATGTTCTGCGGCTTGATGTCCCGATGGATCACCTTGTGATGGTGAGCGTAGTCCAACGCCTCGGCCACCGGACCAAGAACCTTGACAACCTGTTCGACCGGAAACGAACCGTGCAGCGCGGCGTAGGTGGCGCGGTACGACGACAGCGTCTGGCCGTCGATGAACTTCATCACCAGATACCAGCCGAACCGCGGGTCTTCGTCCAGCAGGTACAGCGGACAGATATGCTCGTGCTGCAACGCATGAACCCGCCGGAACGTGTCCCGCACGCGGGCCATCTCTTCGACCGCCCGCTGCAGCTCGCGAGGCACCAGCTTCAGCACCACGGGCCGTTCGGCTTTCGTGTCCCATGCCTTCCATACCTCGCCCATCCCGCCGCGGCCCAGTAAGCTCTGCAATTGAAAATTGCCGATCATCACGCCCGGGCCCGCGACGTCCGGCAACGGTGCGTCTGGCGCTAATGTCGGAACGCCGTCGCGATCGTTCCACGGCTTGCCATCCGGTTGGTTCATCAGATCATTCTCCTGAGCGAATTCTGTTTCTCGCACGGCAACAGGCGGTAGGAGAACCACGAATAGCACGAATTACACGAATCGAAGAAAGAAACCGATCATTGCAGTGTGCTTTCCTTATTCATGTAATTCGTGGTTCTCTTCCTAAGCTGCCTCTCACCCGGTTTCTGGCACGAGTCGCCGGAGTGCGTCCGACGAGACGGACGGGCGGACGCATAAAACGTTTCACCCGGTAGTCCCGGGGCTCGCAGCACATGGTCCCTGTGGCACCCCTTCAGAGTGCCGAATTTCGGGCGGGCTGCCCACCCAGGGTGCGCTGCGCGACCCTGGGCTGTGCGGTTCAACCGCTTCGCGGTAGGGCCGATGGCCAACGCTGAAAGCGTTCCACAACATAGCCCAGGGTCGCGCAGCGCACCCTGGGTTGCCGAACAACAACGATCCCGGCACCCTGAAGGGGTGCGACAACGACAACGCAAGTCATCGCAAATCATAAGCTGTCCATCTCCCTTTCCATTTCGTTCACGGCCTGCGCCGCCTTTGCGTCGCCGCGTCTCGGACTCCCTGCGGCCGTCCAGGCGAGACGACCGTCTTGTTCGCGGTTCCGCCTTTCGGCGGTCCCCAACATTCGCACAAACCAAGTCAACCGCGTTTAGAGCTCTGCGGCTGATGAATAATCCCAGCTAAAGCCGGAACTACAAACCCTGTCTCGGTGAGACGGGCCCACATGGCCGCTACGCCTTCCGCTACGGCTCGAAACGGGTCTCGGCTCCGCTGCGCTCGATACCCGTTTCGGTCTACGCGGATGGCTCCGCTCTGAGCTGCTGGAACTCGCTCTACCCGCCGGACGCATCCACCGAACTACAGGCCAAGCGGAACCCGAGGTGGCTGAGCCGGACGCCCGGCGTGAGCCCGTTCCGGAACGTCGACCGGCAGAGCCTCGCGTCGAGGGCCCAGCTGCCGCCGCGGCTCACGCGGAGCGAGCCAGCCCGCGGCCCCGTAGGATCATCCAACGTCGTGGCACCGTAATTCCCGTACCAATCCGAGCACCACTCCCACACATTGCCATGCACATCGTACAGCCCCCAGGCGTTCGGCTTCTTCTGACCCACCGGATGCGTTGTCCCGCCCGAGTTCTCGCCATACCAGGCATATTGCTCCAACAGCGATTCATCCTCACCGAAACACCACCTCCCAGTGCTTCCGGCCCGGCAGGCGTACTCCCACTCGGCTTCGGTCGGCAAACGATACTTCTTCCCCTCCAGTTCGCTCAGCTTGCGACAAAACGCGACGGCTTGATCCCACAATACTTGTTCCACCGGGCGCTGCCGGTCGCCCTTGAAATGGCTCGGGTTGTTCGCCATCACTCGCTCGTACTGCCCTTGTGTTACCGGAGTGACGCCCAGGCAAAAAGGCTTGCTGATCCGCACCTTGTGCTGCGGTTTCTCGGCGTCGAACGCCTCAGAATCGTTGTTCGGCGACCCCATCAGGTATTCTCCCGCCGGGATCAACACCAGTTCCATGCCGATGCTATTGGTAATTCGCTCCCTTGGCTTCTCCACGGCAGGTATCTGCGGTCGCACCGGCCGTGCGCTCGCGGCCGCGGGCGACGCCGGCGCCTCGGCTTGAAACTGCTCCGCAGGTTTCCCTACGGGTTTCGCGGGCGGTGCTACCGAAACAGGCGCCGAAACGCCGCCACCCTCGATCGCTCGCACCAACTCAACACAACTCCCAAACCGTTCCTGCCGCCGTTTGCCCAGTCCGACCAACAGCGCCCGGTTGACCGGCTCCGGCTGGTCCTCGATCCCTTCCGGCGGATCGTTCAACACGCACGTCCGCAGGATGTCGAAGTCCGGCGACTCGAACGGCAGATGGCCGGCCAGCAACTCGTAAGCCACCACCGCCAGCGCGAATTGATCCGTCCGCGCGTCCTGGATCTGTCCCTTCCACTGCTCCGGCGCCATGTATGGCCGCGTGCCCGACGTCTCCATCTGCACCTGCGTGTAACGGCTGACCGTCGTGCGGATCTCGGCCGCCAAGCCGAAATCCACCACCTGCACGTCGTCCGCGTCGCCCTCGACCAGGATGTTCTGCGGCTTGATGTCCCGATGGATCACCTTGTGATGGTGAGCGTAGTCCAACGCCTCGGCCACCGGACCAAGAACCTTGACAACCTGTTCGACCGGAAACGAACCGTGCAGCGCGGCGTAGGTGGCGCGGTACGACGACAGCGTCTGGCCGTCGATGAATTTCATTACCAGATACCAGCCGAGCCGCGGGTCTTCGTCCAGCAGGTACAGCGGGCAGATATGCTGATGCTGCAACGCATGAACCCGCCGGAACGTGTCGCGAACGCGGGCCATTTCTTCGGCCGCACGCTGCAGTTCGCGAGGCACTAGCTTCAGCACCACGGGCCGTTCGGCTTTCGTGTCCCAGGCCTTCCACACCTCGCCCATCCCGCCGCGGCCCAGTAGGGTCTGCAATTGAAAATTGCCGATCATCACGCCCGGGCCGGGCGTGCCACTCTGTACGGCATCCGGCACCAGCGTGGGAACGCCGTCGTGGTTGTCGAATGGTTGGTGTTCAGGTTCATTCATCGCTCGGCTCCGTTGCGCATCATGGTCCATTCTTGTCATCCGTGCCCCGGCCTTGCCATCCGTGCTATCCTGTCCAACGCTTCTTTTCATAGCACGGATGGCAAAGCCGGGGCACGGATAACACTCAGCACATCTTACGGACTGATGTTCTCATTTTCACAGCTCATTCCACTCCTTGCACGAACCGTTCGTACCGCTGCAAGCTGTCCGGCGACACGGACGGGCGAACGCGGGTTAGGGCTTCGTCCAGGTCCGCGTGCTCCACGGGCCGGTCGCTGCCGTGCAGGATGGCTTCGCGGAACGGGATCTGCTTGGCCCGCTCGCACAATTCGACCAAATCCGCGCCGCTGAACCCCGCCGTCCGCTCGGCCAACCGGTCCACGTCCACGTCGTCGGCCAGCGGGCATCCGGCCAGCCGCAACTCCAGCAGCTTCCGCCGGGCGGCGCCATCCGGCAGCGGGATGTAACACTTCTCGGAAAACCGCGGCGGCCGCAGCAGGGCCTGGTCCAGCAGCCACGGCTCGTTGGTCGCCGCCAGGAACAGCAACCCCTTGGGCCGGCCATGCACGCCGTCCAACTCGTTCAGCAACTGGTTCAACAACCGCCGCGACGGCTCGCTGGCATCGGCCCGGCTGCGCGACGCGCCGATGGCGTCGATCTCGTCGACAAACACCACCGCACCCTGAGTGCAATTCCGTACGGTTTCGAACAGCTCCGCCAGCTTGGCTTCGCTCTGGCCATAGTACTGACTCAGGATATCCGATGGCTTGATCGCGAAAAACGGTGTCTCCAACTCGCCCGCCACCGCCCGCGCGACCATCGTCTTGCCCGTGCCGGGCGGCCCGAACAGCAGCATCCCGCCGCCCATCGCCAAACCGTACCGGCTGAGCGCCTCCAGATTGCGGGCCGGATAGATCATCCGCAGCCGCAACGTCTCTTTGACCTCCTCGAGCCCCGCAATGTCGGCGAACGTGATTCCCGTGGCCACACGCGGCAAAGCGGCCGTGCCGGGCGCCGCGCGATCCGTCGCATCCGCATCTGCTGCAGACGGCTCGGCGGACTCGCCTTTCAGGGCGCAGACCGAATCGAGCAACTGCCGAGCCCGCTGGGCGAGCCGCAGTTTGTCGTCGTAACGGCGCGCCGCGGCCGCCTGCTGGAACAAGAACTCGCTGGCTCGGGCGTAGCTGACCGCCGCGGCCCGCCGGTCGTGACGGCCCAACGCTCCGTTGCCCGCG
>Ga0351913_1009_pt1 | contig 80926 bp, 64 predicted proteins | sample TotcelHT113001M4_FD_206865 | JGI IMG/M metagenome (GOLD analysis project Ga0351913, IMG submission 206865) | Enriched cells from coal bed in the Powder River Basin, Montana, United States - Total cells T11 rep1 HSBNCT.T11.300.1.M4 ... | reverse complement strand
GAGAATCGAATGAACAATCCTGTCATTCAAGCCGTACGGTCCACGTATGCGTCGGTTGCCCAAAGCGGACTATCTGGAGATCATGCGGGCGTTCAGGGCGTCGCCGAAGCGTTCGGATACAGCCGGGAGGAATTGGCTTCGATCCCTGCCGAAGCCAACATGGGGCTGTCCTGCGGCAATCCGACAGCGTACGCCAGTCTGCGGCCCGGGGAAGTCGTCGTCGACTTGGGATGCGGCGGCGGCTTGGACGTGTTCTTGGCGGCGGCCAAAGTCGGTCCTTCCGGCCGAGTGATCGGGATCGACATGACGCCGGAGATGCTCGCCCGCGCGCGGGCCAACGCCGCGAAAGGGAACGACGGAAAACCGATCACCAACGTCGAGTTTCACCTGGCCACGATCGACCGGTTGCCGTTGCCCGACGCCGCGGTGGATTGCGTAATCAGCAACTGTGTGATCAATCTCGCCCCGGACAAACCGGCCGTGTTTCGGGAGATCGCTCGGGTGCTCCGACCGGGAGGCCGGTTGGCGGTCAGCGATTTGGTGCTCAAGAAACCACTGCCCGCGGAAATTGCCGACGACGTGATCGCGTACGTGGGCTGCATCGCCGGCGCGATTTCGGTAGACGAATACCGTCGTGGCTTGTTCGAGGCGGGGTTTGCCGAAGTGGAGGTACTGGATACGGGAGCGGACTTGAACGCGTATGCTCAAGTGGAAAACTCGTCCGGGTGCTGTTCTGCGCCGAGTTCGTCCGCCTGCTGTTCCACCCCCGCCTTGATCAGCATCCGAAACACCGCGCCGACGGCTGGTGGTGCTACCTCGGGAACCTGCGAGGTCGATTCGACAGACCTGCATGGTGGACTAAGAAATCTGCTGTCACGCTACGACGTCAACGAGTACGCGGCTAGCGCGCGAGTCTTCGCGGTCAAACCACTTTGAATCTGGCAGAGCGATCACCGGCTTAACAACTCGCCATCCTGGGGGGGGCAAAGAGGAATGGCAGGGCAGAAAGCTGGACGTCCGTTGGCCGGAGACGTTCGATGCTCTGCCGTAGGCACTGGGACTGCAAGCCTCCGAAGAGGGGATAGAGCAAGAAAAAAGTCGTCTCGGCCTTGCTTCACTGTGTCTATTTGGTTAAATTGCCAATAACTAATGGACGATACTTAGGCCATGACGACGAAGACATTCGCACAATACGAAGCCCGAGCCCACATCATCAAAGCCCTGGCGCACCCCGCCCGGTTGCTGATCGTCGACGAGTTGACGAAGAATGGCGAACGGTGTGTGTGCGAACTGACTGAGATGATCGGTTCCGATATGTCCACGGTCTCGCGGCACTTGGCCATGCTCAAGGGCGCCGGGTTGGTCGAGGACCAGAAACGCGGACAGATGGTGTTCTATCGGCTGCGAGTCGAGTGCCTGTTGGGGTTCTTCGACTGCGTCGAATCGGTGTTGGCGTGTAATGCGAAAAGGCAGCAGGAGTTGCTTGCATGAGTCGCGTTGACTTCGGTTTCAAATCTTGTTGTTTTGGCTCAAACGCCCCGAATGCCGACTGGCTCGATTGGGCGCTGTGCGTCTTACCACAGGCGGATTTACGCTGCCAAAGGAGGTTGATATGAAACTCGTTCAGGTACTTGGTCCCGGCTGTTCCAAATGCGAGTCGCTCAAAAAGAACGCCGAACAAGCGGTCAAGCAGGCCGGGGTTGAGGCGACGGTGGAGAAAATCACCGACATCAACGTCATCACCGGCTTTGGCGTGATGATGACGCCGGCTTTGGTGGTCGATGGTCAAGTCAAAGTTGTCGGCAAGGTGGCCAGCGCCGACGAAATCCAGAAGTTTTTGACTTGATCGTGTTCCGCCCGACACATTCTTTTCAGCCCAGCAAGGAGACTTAAGATGGCCCGAAATGTATCCCGACGAAAGTTTCTGAGCGCGGGGGCGGGAATCGCCGCCGCGGGGGTAGCGACAAGTGCCGGCCGTCAGGGGCTCGCTCAGGCGGGTCAGGAGGGCCGCAAGTTGAAGATCATCGCGGTGTCCTGCAGTCCGCGCGCGGGCAAGACGACGGCTCAGGCGCTGCAGTTCTGCCTGGACGCGGCGCAAGCGGTGGATCCCGAGCGGATCGAAGTCGAATTGATCGAGTTGGCCGGTCTGAAGATCCCGGCGCACGTCGCGGCGGGGCTGCCGCTGGAGCCCGGGGAAAAGGACGATTTTCCGCTGGTCGCGGAAAAACTGGGGCCAGCGAATGTGGTCGGAATCCTGGTCGGCAGTCCCGTCTATTTCTGCAACATGAGCGCCCTGTGCAAAGCGTTCCTGGACCGCTGTTTCAGCTTCCGAGCCCGCAAGTTTGCGCTGGCCAATCGAGTCGCAGGTGTGGTGGCGGTCGGCGGCGTGCGGAACGGCGGCCAGGAACTGACGATCCAGTCGATCCAAGCCGCGCTGATGTGCCAGGAAATGCTGGTGGTCGGCGACGGCCGGCCTCGTGCCCACACGGGGGCGACACTGTGGAACAGCGGCAAGGACGACATCAGCGACGATGAATTCGGAGTGGGCACGGCCAAGAATCTGGGGCGCCGCGTGGCCGAAGTGGCGTTGAATCGGGCGGCGAGCACGTAACGGGCATGTTGTACGTCAGGCTTTTCAGCCGGACCGGTCAGGCTGGAAAGCCTGACGTACTTGATGGTTGCGGCCAAAGGTCGCGTTAAGAGAGGCAATTCTCGTGGAACTAAAAAATGCCTTGACCGTATGCTTGATTTCGCTGTTTTCGGCGACGCTGGTGATGCTGATCGCGCGGACGCTCGATCTGCAGGCGGCGGCGCGGCTCGAGCCGCAGATGGCCCGCATCGTCGAGGAACTCGAAGGCTTGCGCAAACAGGGCGGAATTGTCTCGTCGGCGCCTGTGGACCAGCAAGGTCCGACGCTCGCGGAGGGGACGGCGGACGCCTTGTACGTTTACTATTTTCACAGCAAGTTTCGCTGTCCGACCTGCCGTGAGATCGAGTCGCAGGCACACGATTTCGTCCAGACGGAGCTTGCCGCGGAATTGAATTCCGGCCAGGTGGTGTGGAAGATTGTGAACTATGAGGAGCGTGCCAACGCCGAGTTGGCGAAGAAATTCAACATCCAGATGCCTGTTGTGGTTCTGGCCAAGATGCAGGGCGGCCAGATCGCCCAATGGAAGAGTCTTGACGGCGTCTGGGGTCTGGTCGGCAACAAGGCCGGGTACGCCGGGTATTTACGGAACGAAGTCAAGCAGATCTTGCGCGGCGGGGAGACGGAGGCGACTCCGGCCGCATTTGCAGAAGGGGCGACGATGCCGCCCGAGAGCCTGGAACCGCCGCCGCTCCCTATGCCCACGCCTGCCGACTTGCCAATACCCAAGTAACCAACGTACGTCAGCTTTTCAGCCTGACGTGCCAGATGTGCTCACGGCCTTCGGATTTGAGATCGTAATCTCAAATTTCCAATATCGAACCTTTGCCAAGGGGAAGAACGAAGATGAAACGTTTCGCCGTCGGTTTGTTATTCGCGCACCTCACTGTCTTGTTTGCCGCCAGTGTGGTGCAAGCCGCTGACGCCCCCCAGGATCGCGTCGTGGCGATGTACTTTCACCGTACGGAACGTTGTCCCACCTGCCAACGGATGGGCGGCTATTCGGAGGAAGCGGTCAAAACAGCTTTTGCCAGCCAGATCAAAGCGGGCCAGGTTGCGTTCTATGATGTCGACTTTCAGGCTACCCGGAACGCCCGGCTTGTAAAAGCGTACGGCATCACCGGTCCCGCGCTGATCGTCGCCAAAATTGCTGATAACAAGGTTGTGTCGCACCGCAACCTGGACGAGATTTGGCTCAAAGTCCGCGACAAATCGGCGTTTTTCCGCTACGTTCAGGAGAACGTCGAAGCTTGGCTGCCCCAATAGCGAACGGAGTATTTTCGAATGACTTACGCCCTGTACATTCTGGCAGCCCTCTACCTGGGCCTGTTGACATCGATCAGTCCCTGTCCGTTGGCGACGAATATCGCAGCCATCTCGTACGTGGGACGCAAGGTGGGCAATACGCGACTGGTCGTCCACGCGGGCCTGCTGTACACACTGGGACGGTGTCTGCTGTACTTGGCGCTGGCCGCGCTGCTGACAACAACCGCGCTCTCCATTCCCGCCGTAGCGCTCTTTTTGCAGAAGTACATGCACTTGATCCTGGGACCCATCTTCCTGATCCTCGGCATGTTTCTGGTCGGATTGATCACGATCTCCAGCGGCGGGACGATGATGAGCGAGGGGATGCAGCGGCGCGTGGACTCGATGGGCGTCTGGGGCGCCTTGTTGTTAGGCGTTTTCTTTGCCCTTTCGTTCTGTCCCACATCGGCCGCCTGGTTCTTCGGCCTGGTAGCCTTGATCATGGGTTCCGAAGCCGGGGCGATTACGATGGTCCTGGCCAACGTGGGGATCGCCTTGCCGCAAGCTTCGCTGCCGGGCGGCAGTTTCGTGTTACCGCTGGTCTACGGGATCGGCACCGCGGTGCCGGTGCTGATCGTCGCGTTCCTGTTGGCGTACAGCGCCAAATCGGTTGCCAAGACGTACAACGCTTTGTCGCAAGCCGAGTGGTGGGCGCGAATGGTGACGGGCAACATCTTCATCCTGATCGGAGTGTGGTTTTCGTTGGTGCATGTGTTCGAGCTGCGATGAACGATTCTGGCCTGAGCGAGGAAGAAGTTCAGGATCTGATCCCGGTGAAACCGTTGGCCGACGCGCAACCGGCGCTGTTTCCCTTGGAAGAAATGAGGCGAACGATGAGGTTCAAAAACCATGTTGGCGGTAGTGCAAACGATCATTCACAACTTCACGCCGCGGCTTGCGGACTGATCTTGCTGGCGATCATTCTCGGCGGCGGTTGTGCTCCGGCGGTGTCACCCGGACCGCAGGCGGCGGATGATGGCGCGACGCCGGTCTCCCGCGAAGTGGCCGAGTCCGCCGGCCTGCCGGCCACCGAAGGAACGACCACGAACGTCGTCGCGGCACCGCCGGCGGAAGAGGCTGGCCGCGGTCTGCCGCGTCTGCTGGATCTCGGTGCCAGCAAGTGCATCCCTTGTAAGAGGATGGCACCCATCTTGGAGGATTTGAAAGAGAACTACGCGGACACGTTCGAAACGGTGTTTATCGACGTCTGGGAAAACTCCGCGGAAGCGGAAAAGTACGGTATCCAAAGCATTCCGACGCAAATCTTCTTCGACGCCACCGGCAAAGAGTTGTTTCGCCACGAGGGCTTTATCTCGAAGGAAGGCATCCTGGCGAAATGGAAAGAATTCGGCGTCGAGCGGAAGGACGGGAGCAATGTTTAACACGATCCTGATCGCAACGGACTTGGCGAAGGCCTCCGAGCGGGTCTTGGACAGCGTTCGCGGACTGATTCCGCTGGGCGCGCAAACCGCCATCCTGGTGCATGCCCTTGGAATCAAGCACCTGGAACAGATGCCGCACGGCATGGCTTATTTCATCGAGCCGTATTTGAAGAAGCAGAAGGAACGGCTCGAGGCGGAGGGGTTTCAGGCGGCCGCGGAGCTTGCCCTGGGCTCGGTGGTCGAGGAGGTGAACCGGATCGCCGACGAACGTCAAGCATCATTGATCGTGGTTGGTTCGCACGGCGCGACTCTGGCCCGGGAGCTGTTTCTCGGAGGCACGGCATTGAATATCGTGTCTCACGCGATACGGCCCGTGTTGGTGATCCGCTTGAAAACCGCCGAGACCGGAGGCGAAGCGCATTTCGAGGCCATGTGCGAGGACTTTCGCGAGCACGTCCTGTATTGCACGGATTTCTCCGATCCAGCGGAGCAGGCCTTTCCCTATGTCGAGCGGCTCGTTGCCTGTGGGACCAAACGGGTTACCTTGCTGCACGTCCAGGACCGCACGCGGATCGAAAAGTACCTGTCCGATCGGCTGCCCGAATTCAACGAGATCGATCGTCGCCGTCTGCAGTTGCTCCAGCAGCGGTTGGAACAGCGCGGCGCGACGGAGGTTCGGATCGAGATCCCCTATGGTCTACCGGGGCAGGAGATTATTCGCTTGGCCCGCGAGGAGGACTACCACTTGATTGTGCTGGGAACCCGCGGCCGGGGCTTCTTCGCAGAGGCATTTCTGGGCAGCGTCAGCCTGCAAGTCGTGCGCTCGTCCCCGGCCCCGGTATTGCTCGTCCCGCCGCCGAAAATGAATGATGGCAGCAAATGACCAGGAATGCTGAAATGGGCAAGAACGATCTTGGGCGACCGCAAACAATCCGTCAGTCCGGCCAGCTCTTCCTGTGCGGAGACCATTCAACAGTTCTTGGAGTTCGATCAGGTGGGCGTCCCGTTCTGCAGTGATGCCGAGTACCAGACGGTCATCGACCGGCACATGCTGTACGTCGGCTGCACCCGGGCAATGCACAAGTTGAGCCGGACCCATACCGCTGCGCCTTCGCGATTTCTGCAACCCGCGCTGCAACCCGCGCCGGCCGCATCGCGGCTCGCGACGAACGAGTATCGGTGAGCCGCAAACCGCTAGCCGCGGTTCTTTTTGCGGGAAAGCGTGGCGAAACGCCACCAACGGCTAGCGACTTGCCGCTCGCGCCATCGCCCATCAATGGCGACTCCGCAAAAACGGGCGAGTCCCAATACTGTTCGGCACAGCGGTTGCTGCCGACACGCATCCTCGACGCTTGCCGTCGAGGCATTAAGGAAGACTGGCTACGGGGGGCAAATCACAGAAGCACCCTTTGATCCTCGCCGCTTGTCGGCGAGTACTTTAGGCTAATTGGCGGTATCCCTACGTCAGCCATCCATCCTGAATCTCCCGACGGTAAGCGTCGGGGATCACTATTGTTCGCGCTGGACGCTTGTTCGTGGCCGCGTAACCTTGACCACTCGCCGACAAGCGGCGAGGATGCCCGCTCTAACCAGAAGCGTGCCGAACAATATTGGGCAATTCTTCGCGAAGGACCGGGTTGCACCGGGGCGAACGATCCGGTATATTTTTTGACCAGCTGTATGCTTGGCAGTTCTTGGCCTGCTTTCGTCCAATTGGCCCCCCATCCGCGACGTGATGAACAACGGCATCTTTTTCGACACATTTTGCTTCCTTTGCCCGCAGGCCACCGCGATCGGGTGCGTTCACGGCCTGTTTGCGCTCACGCCACCCTAAACTTGCTGCCCTGCCTGGCCGCGTGAGCTTTCGAGCAAGCGGCCCCTCTTGACGCCTGATCCGCCGACAATTCCTCGGTCTGTTCCAGGCGAGTTGTCCTCAGCTTGTTCGCCGCGTCTTCATCGGATAGCCCGGATCGGCGAAAACAATCCTGGTATCCGCCGAACAAGGCTGCTCGCCGTCCGCGCATCGCTTACCCCGGCATCGTGTCTTCGGCGATCGGACGCTCGCTGGTACCGTGCGACGCGAATTCCACGCGGACCCGAGCGTGCAGCAGAATGCGAAGAATGAAGACCAGACTCTAAGGAACTCTCAAATGGATACCGCGAACTGCACGCTGGATCGCCCCAAGGCGTTCACGCGAATCACTCAAACCGTTGAAGCCCTGCGCAACACGCGGGAAAGTGACGATCAGCAATTGAGAATGGGCCTGCTGTGCCAGCCAGCCAACCTCTCGGAAGAAGAGGAACGGGCATTCCTCGCGCTGATGACTCGCAACATCGGAAGGGCGTTAAAGACGATGCATCAAAGCGTAGTCTCCCGCCACGAGGAAATGATTGAGATCAAGCAGCAGATCCAGGAACATGCCCGCGACTTGGATCACGTGGACAAGGCGAATCTCCGTCAGGCAGCCGACATGGCCTCGCGGGTCGGGGAGCATGCCGTGGAGCAACGCCGAAAGCTCTCTCGGCTGCTGGAATCACCCTATTTCGGACGCATCGACGTCGACGCGGTCCAGGCCCACCCGGCAACTCCGGTCTACATCGGAGTGCATGCGTTCGCCGACCCCCAGAGCCAGGAACCACTCATTCACGACTGGCGGGCGCCGATTTCCAGCATGTTCTACGATTTCGAATTGGGCGAAGCGTACTACGACGCGCCCGAGGGACGAGTCGCGCGTGAGATCTCCTTGAAGCGCCAATACAGGATCGAGAAGCAGCAGTTCCGTTTCATGCTGGAGTCGTCCTTGAATATCCAGGACGACATCTTGCAGGAGGAATTGAGCCGAGCTGCCGACGACAAGCTCAAGACCATTGTCGCGACGATTCAACGCGATCAAAATGCGATCATCCGCAACGAGCATGCCCAGACGCTGGTCATTCAAGGGGCTGCCGGCTCCGGCAAAACCTCGATCGCACTGCACCGCGTCGCGTACCTGCTGTACAAGCACAAAGACACCATCCGCTCGGATGACATCCTGATCGTTTCGCCCAACAAAGTCTTTGCCCATTACATCTCGCAGGTTCTGCCGGAGCTGGGCGAGGAGATGATCCGCGAGACGACGATGGAGCAACTGGCCAATGAGTTGCTCGACGGGGAATACAAGTTTCAAACGTTCGCCGAACAGGTATCGAAGCTGCTGGAGGGCGGTGACGAAGCCTTCGCCCAGCGGGTCCGTTTCAAGGCGCTGGCGGATTTCCTGGACCTGCTCGATCGGTACATCGATCACGTCCACGCCACGAATCTGCGGGTCGACGGCATTCGGATCGGGATGATCCGGCTCGACTCCAATTGGATCGGGAATCAGTTCGGCAGACGTGCCCAATTCTCGGTCAGCGAGCAGGTCAACGGCGTTGTGACCGCGATCGTGGAACACATGAAATACCAACATCAGAAGGCGGTCGTCGGCAAGGAGCGGACGCGCATCCGCAACGAACTCCGCAAGATGTTCGCGGAGACGAATCTGAAGACGATTTACAGGAACTTTTTCACCTGGGCCGAGCGGCCGGACATGTTCAAGCAGGGGCCCAAGGGAGCCTTGGAATACGCGGACGTGTTTCCGCTCGTCTACTTGAAAATGATGCTCGAAGGGACGAATCCGCGACATGAGATTAAACATGTCGTGATCGACGAGATGCAGGACTATACGGCGGTCCAATACCGGGTGATCTCGACGCTCTATCCCAGCAAGATGACCATCCTGGGGGACCGCAACCAGGCGGTCAATCCGCTCAGTTCCTCCAATGCCGAGTCGATTCGCGACGTCTTGCCGGACGCGGAATGCGTCTACATGCAGAAGAGCTACCGCTCGACCGTCGAAATCACCAACGTGGCCCAGTCGATCGTTCACAATCCCGACCTGATCCCGATCGAGCGGCACGGCGAACCGCCTCGGGTTATGCGGTTTCCCGCCAAGGCTCGGGAGATCGGTTTTCTGATCGAGCGGGCAAGGGCGTTTGCCGACAGCGGCTACCATTCGATGGGAATCATCTGCAAGACCCAGAAGCAAGCGGAGGCCCTGTACGATCACCTGCGCGGCGAGGTCGACGTCCGCCTGATTGACGCGGACAGCAAGATCTTCAGCGGTGGCATCCTAATCGCAACGGCCTACTTGGCGAAGGGCTTGGAGTTTGACGAGATCATGGTTCCGTTTTGCAATGAGAACGAATACAATACCCAGACGGAACTGCGCTGGTTGCCCTTCAAACAGGCCCGCTGGGTACACGACGCGGCAGGACGATTGCAGGACCTTCGGTTGCCCTATTCCGCTCGCCTGGTCCGCGACCAATTTGATCACCACGTCGTGCTCTTGCACTCGACCTGGGACGCCGACTATCTCCAGCGGGAAAACCCGAAGTTCGAATTCTCTTCGATGCGCACTCGCCGCGTGCCGCCGTCAACCTCCGCGCTGGCGTGCCAGCCGGAGTTCCTTGGCGAGCGTGGTGGCGTTAGCCCCACGGTGCCGCCATCCAGCACAACGCTGGCGGGCCAGCGGGAGAGCGCCGGATGAGCAGCTCGCTGGTGCGCCAAGCGTCGGTGGACGAATCGGCTCCGTGCGAGCCATGCGGCGGACAGCGCTCGTTCTACTACGGCTGGATCATGCTGCCGCTGGCGATGGCGACCTTGATCGCCAGTTCCCCAGGCCAAACTTTTGGTGTGTCGGTCTTCAATGAACCGTTACGGCTGGCGTTGGGATTGAGTCACAGCCAGCTGGCCATCGCCTATACCCTGGGCACGTTATTCGGCGCGGTGCCGATCACGTACATCGGGCGGCAGACGGATCGGCACGGCTTGCGGCCCATGCTGCTGGTTGTGGTCAGTCTGTTCAGCTTGGCTTGCCTGGTGACTTCCTGCGTGCAAGGCTGGCTGTCGCTGGTCGTCGCGTTTTGTCTGTTGCGGATGCTGGGGCCCGGGGCGCTCGGACTGCTCAGCGGCAACACGCTCTCGTTCTGGTTCGAGCGGCGGTTGGGGATGGTCGAAGGGATTCGGCAGCTGGGCATGGCCGCCGCGATGGCGCTGATTCCCATGCTCAATCTATGGCTGGTGGCGCATTGGGGCTGGCGGGGCGCCTATGCGATACTCGGCGTCGGCGTCTGGGTGGTCTTGTTTCCCTGGGCGTGGTTGCTGTTCCGCAATCGCCCCGCCGAGGTCGGCCAACAGATCGACGGGACGAACGCGCGTCTTGTGACATCGGCGTCCGCATCGGTTGCCAACGAAAGCGACTGGGGACTGACGCTGGGCGAAACGCTGCGAACATGGGCCTTCTGGATCGTGGCCAGTGGCACGGCCCTGTTCGGCCTGATTCATACCGCCGTCTTCTTCTGCCTGGTGCCCATTTTCCAGGAGCGAGGCCTGACGGCGGAAAATGCGGCCGTGATGTTGACCGTGTTCGCCGCGTGCCTGGCGGTCATGCAGTTGGTCGGCGGCCTGCTGGCCGATCGTGTGCGGGCGCCGTACTTGCTGTTCGCAGGGCTGACCGGCCTGATCGCGGCAATCCTGTTGTTGTTCGTCGCCAACACGCCGGCGCGAGCGCTGGTAGCGGGTGTCGCCTTGGGGATCTCGCAGGGCATCTATTTCGGGGCGACTCATCCCTTGTGGGCCCGCTATTTCGGCCGCCGACACCTGGGAAAGATCCGCGGTACGCTGATGACGATTATTGTCAGTTCTTCGAGCCTGGGACCGTTGCTCGCCGGCCTGACGCGGGATTGGCAAGGCAGTTTTGACTTGGCGCTCATCCTGTTCGCCATCACCCCTCTGCCGATTGCCGTGTTTTCCCTGTTGGTCGTATCGCCGCGGAAGGCCCCCCGCAGTGAAAACGCGAGCGCTGTCTGAGTCGAAACAGGAAACGTGATGCGAATCCCACAGTCTCCAAGAGAGAAAAACATGACCTTCAGTTTGTCCGATTCTTCACCATTCGCTCACCGACGTGGGCACCGTCGTACTGCGGAAGCGGTGGTCTCTGGCGTTGGAGCGTGACGTATTCGAAATGACGGTGGATGGAAAGCTGATGATGTCCAACGCAGTCGACGATTCCCCAGACCTGTTGTGGCACAGCAGCCACGCCGCCTTCTACGAGCCGACGGGGCTGGAGACGCTCCGAAAGCATCTGCGACCAGGCGGCGTATTCGCGCTGTGGTGCGCGACGCATCCGGGAGAAGCGTTCCTGGCGCTGGCCGAGTCGGGCTTTGCCCGCACCGAGTTGGCGGCGATTGACTTCGAGAACCCCTGCCTTCGGCAGCCGGAAACCAACTACATCCTTTGGGCGCAAGCGAACCGGGCGTCTTGAATTCCCACCGAAGGTTCCCTTCGGCGTCCCATGTAAGCACCCGGCCAGGGGTTTCTTGTTAATCACGGTGGCCTGGCACGAGTGAGAGCTACGGGGTCGGGAGTCGTTTTCGGGCAACGATCTACCACATGGAAAGCGGCTTGCCCGAAAACGACTCCCGACCCCTTCCGCCGGTCCCGCCCAACCATCGCCGGGATGACCTGGTTTGGCGCGAGGACGCGCACGTTTTGTCGATTCCGGGAATGCGATAGCGGACAGACGCGACCGACGCGATCGACGCCGGGAACCAAGCCGCCCTGCCAGCGGAGTCTTCGGCGCACTGGGCGAGCAGGGTTTTCAGACGAACGACCAGGATCAGAAGGCGGCGACGTGAGGACGCATCCACACCGCTGGACGTAAACGCCGCTCTTCTGCATCCCCTGGTTCGGCCATCACGATTCCGGAATCCCAAGGTCCCGGCAGATCTTGCGTGCCAGGAACCCGTTGATCTCCCGATGGCGTGGAATGGCAGATGTCTGGTTGTTTTCCGGATTGTAGTACACACTGTGCTTGCCGCCTTCACGAAGCAGACGGCAACCACGTGACTCGACATGCCGGATCAAGTCTTGCCGTTTCATGCCACCGTCAAGGTAAACGGTTCTTTCGACACGTTCTGACCGACCAACGACTTTTCAGCCAACTCGCGGTTGGCCTCCAGGACCAATTGTACGGCCTCCTTCAAGTTCTCGCGAACCTCGTCGAGAGTTTCGCCCTGCGTGTTCGCGCCAGGCAGTTCCTCCACGAACCCGATATAGCCTTCGGGCACCTGGATGTACACAGCCGTAAGTTCCATTTCGAAATCCTCCGCAGAACAAGAGCACACAGCCCCCAGGACTCGTGTGTCTCACAGCAGCTTAAGACCCGAACTGCCCCTTGTCAACGTCCCCGACGCGATGCGACGATTCCTTTGGCACCCGACAACGCTGGAGACGGCTCGAGTCCACTCGCCGAACGTTAGGATACGGCGCGGCGGCGGCAACGGCAAGCCGCGGTTTCGGGCGAAAGGCGAACGGACGGCCCGATCGCCGCGGCAACGTGGGTTCGGGCCATACGTCCTACCTTTTCGCGATTGTCTTCCAAGATCCTCGCCGCTTGCCGGCGAGTGCCATCAGGTTTGTGGGCCACGAACACGGGCTTCCCCACGGCGCCAAGATCCTCGCCGCTTGTCGGCGAGAGTCTCAGGTTAGCTGGCTGGAACGGTTCCCGCCGTCAACCGTGTGCGCACGGCCACTCAGCCTAACGATCTCGCCGGCAAGCGGCGAGGATTCGATCGCGCTCGGGGCGATCCTTCGTGGCCCGCCAACCTAAACGACTCGCCGGCAAGCGGCGAGGATTTCGGCCAAACGATCGCCGCTGCGAACAACTCAGCCCGCGCCAACGCGGCCCATCACAGCACCCCAAGCCACGCCGATGCGCCCCGATGCCGACAGCATTCTGTGTTCCCGACGGTGCGCGTCACCGGGCCGCGACGATGACGCCTTCCATTTTCCAAGACCGGATCGCGGCTCCGATGCACGCGCAAGTTCGGCGACGCACATCAGTTGGTGTTCTCATCTGTGAATCTGATCTCGATCACGTTCGAGCGGAATAGATCGTCGTCCTTGTACCGATCAGACCAAGCTGCAAGATCGAACTGTGAGCTGGGAAACCATGCGAGCCGTGTTCTCAATTCTTCAAGTTGTTCATCTGACAACATTGGAAGATTCAGCCTCGCCGCATCCGGTACTGTCATTCCCTTCCATTTGGGTTTTGAGGCGAAACGACTGTGGAAGATCATTTGAACGTAATAGCGACCTGATGACATCTTCCGCAGACCGGCCAAGGGGTATTGTGACGCGTCAACAAACCGCACCATCAGGACGCAGCCAATGCTGCCGCGGTAGGGAGTTGTCACCCAATCCTCGCTCGTCAGGTTTCGTTGTGAACCACCGCTGAACCAAAGAAGATCGCCCACGTATCGTCGCTCGGAATCAAACACGGCCAATCTCGCAGGCATGGGAATCAACGATCGAAAAAAAGGATTGAAGAACTGCTGTTGGCCGCCGAGATTCTCAAATCGGATCTCGACGGTCATGGAGTCTCTCCTGTCGGGCTTGCCGTCATGGGCCACGACAACAGCTAGTCGACGGCTTGCATGTCATGGCCCTCGGGGGTGGCACGTTTCAAGGTGGAGTAGGCCGGTTCCAGAACGTCCCGCATTGGGCTGAATCGCAACATGATCTGGCCCCCAATCGCTGAATGAATCGCTGAGATTCAGCAGTACTTGGGGGGCCCGTTGTTCCCGAACGGCCGTGGGCCAGCAGACAGGGCGGAAGCCGAACGGGCATTGAAGTACATCCGGTTTCACAAGCTGCGGCATCCCGAGGAGATGGGAGCGAAGGAGGTGGAGCAGTTCCTGACCTGCCTGGCGGTCGATCGGCAGGTATCGGCCAAGACGCAGAAGCAGGCGTTGTGTGCGCTCGTGTTCCTGTATGAAACCGTCTTGGGCCGCAAGTTGGGCCGCGTGATGCCGGTGCGGGGCCGCCACGGACGCCGCTTGCCGGTGGTGATGACGCGGCGCGAAGTGCCGTTGGTGCTGCGGGAGATCATCGTGGGCATGGACGGGTTGTTCCAACGAATGTCAGAGGTCATGTACGGTTCTGGACCGCGACGAAAACAGGCGTGCAGGATGCGCGTGAAGGACGTAGTCTGGAGCGGCGGCAACTGCAGATTTGCGACGGCAAAGGCGACCAGGGACGGGTGACGGTTCTGCGGGAGCGTCTGGTGGAAGCGCTGAGGCGGCAGATGGAGCGCGTGCGGCGTCTGCACGAGCAGGACTTGGCGGCCGGACACGGCCGGGTTTGGTTGCCGCCGGCCTTGCGGCGGAAGTACCCGAATGCGGAATTGGAATGGGGCTGGCAGTACCTGCGTACTCACGGGGAGGCGGGGCATCTGCAATACCTGCACTCATCACTTTATTATTTTATCATTTGTTCGCCGGAGTGTACGCTTCCGCGTGTTGCGGCGTCACGGAAACCGTTTGACGTCGCCCGCCATGTCGGGACGCACCTCGCCGTCGTGGCCGATCACCGGCAGCGGCTCGGCGACTCGGCCCAGCGGGCGGCAGCCGGGGCCGACGCCGTCCAGGCCGAGGTCGCCGTCGATCGCTTGAGCCATCGACTGCAACCGCTCGACCACTTCCGGATGTACGTCGGCAACGTCCTTCGCCTCGCCGATGTCGTCGATCAGATGGAACAACTGCGGACGCGGTGGCGTTTTCTTCTGACCAGGGTTGCCGCCGGCCAAAGCCAAATACAGTTTCCACGGTCCGGACCGAACCGCTTCGAGCTTGAAGCCGCGGAAATAGAAGAACTGGTCGCGAGGCGGTTGCCCGTCCGCGGTTCCGGCCAGCACCGGCCATTGATTCACTCCGTCCAGTTTCCGGTCGTCGGGCAGCTTTGCACCGGCCAGATGCGCGAGCGTCGGCAACACGTCCATCATGCTGGTGATGGCGTCGGTACGCGTGCCGGGCGGGATCTTGCCCGGCCACCAAGCGATCGTGCAGGTGCGGATACCGCCCTCGAACGTGCTGCCTTTGCTGCCGCGCAAGGGACGATTGTTCGAACCGTGGTTCAACGCTCCGCCGTTGTCGGACGTGAACAGCACGAACGTCTTCGCTTCGAGCTTGAGTTCGCGGACGGCATCGAGTACTTGGCCGACGCTCCAGTCCACCTCCTCGGCCCAGTCGCCGATCAGGCCGTTGGGCGACTTGCCCATGAACGACTCGGAAGGGTACAGCGGGAAATGCACCGCGGTGTGCGGCAGATAGACGAAGAACGGCTGGTCCTGGTGCTGGCGGATAAAGCGGACGGCCCGCTCGGTATAAAGTCGTGTGACCGCGAATTGTTCTTCGACCCGCACGCGGCCCACTACCGTTTCGTTCTCCAGCAGCGGCATTGGCGTTTGAGCGAAGCCTTTCAAGCCCGTTTCGTCCGTCTGCTGTTTTACCGCAGCGGCTTTGGCAGCCGCCTCGTCCGGGGCCGGCAACGGCTTGCCGGGATTGCTCTTCGCGCCGTCGGCCGCCGGACCCATGTCGTTGGAGTACGGAATGCCGTAGTAGGAATCGAACCCCTGTCGGGTCGGCAGGAACTCGGGCTGGTCCCCCAAGTGCCACTTGCCGATGCAGGCGGTCGCATACCCAGCCTGTTTCAACACGTCGGCGATGGTGACTTCGTCGGGATGCAGACCGACGGCGCCGGCCGGAAACAGCACGTGCGGGACCGGCAAGGCGCGTTTCGGATAGCAACCGGTCAACAGCGCCGCGCGCGACGGGCTGCAAACCGGCGCAGCGTAGTGGCTGGTCAGCAACCGCCCCTCGGCCGCCATCCGGTCCAAATGCGGCGTGCGGTTGTCCGAGCCATAAGGCCCGATGTCCGCGTATCCCAAATCGTCGATGTTGATGACGATGAAATTCGGTTTTGCGCCCGGCGCCGATGCGGGGGCGAAAACCACGGCCAGTGCAACCGTGAAAATAAACCAGGGTCTCATTGTGGATCTCCCAAGAAATAGAATACCGCTCGTTCCAAGCAGCGAAAATCCCCGTAGCTGAATTCGTGAGAATTCAGACCCCCGCGCCCCTACTTCTTCGACGACTTCAATTCTGGGCGTCGGGGACCATCGTCGAAATCTGCCGATACAAGCCGTCGCATATCCGGCCGACTTCAAGACCTCGGCGACCGTCACCTCGCGAGGATGCAAGATCGTATGCTGATGCTTGCGGTTGCCGGGTTCCGCCACGCGGATCGGATACGAACCGGTCATCAGCGCCGCTCGGCTCGGGCCGCACACCGCCTGCGCGTAGAAATGCGTGAGATTAACCCCCTCCGCCGCCATGCGGTCGATGTTCGGGTATCTGCGCCATCCAACAGACCAACGGCCATCCGGCAAGTTCCCTTCGATTCCGTCACACGACACAGGGCCTGCGCCGCACGGCGATCTCCCCCCCCTCAAAACGTCCCCCGAAAACAACGGAGACGACGCCCAATGAAACGTGCTCAGTATAAAGGTCGAAGCCCTTGTACGGATGCACCTCTTTCAGTGTATTTTCGTGCCGTTTCAGGGAAAAACGCCCAAATTCTGATTGCCGTTCAAGTTCCGTTTCGATGCCGCAAACTGTACGACCTGCGAATTCTCCCAAGCGGACGAATCGGTCGCGGCATTTCTTCGGCCAGCGCCCAGCGGCTGGGGCGAACGGACGCGTGTTTTGGCGCCCCGCTGTGCGAGACACTTTCGATCACTGAGTATCCGTTTTATGATGTCCGCCTGCCCCGCCTTCTTCAGTCCTCCCAAGGCATCGAGATGCCGATTCGTGATTCGGCCAGTTTGATCCGCGCGTGCGGTCTGATGAACGTCGGGGGCGAGGGTCAGGAGGGATAGCAGCTGCGGATGTTGAGTTCGATGATCACGCTGTGATGCACCAAGTGGTCGATGGCGGCCGCGGTGGTAAAGCAACACACTGCCTATCTTGACACGTATTGCGGTCTGCAATACAATTCAACTCGGTTCGGAGGATTTCATTACGAGCGAGCAGCAAGCGATGGCCAAATCAACCCAACTCATGGTACGTCTCGACGAGGACAGCAAGTCTTATCTGACGAAGGCTGCCGAATTGCGCGGGGTTAGCATCAGCGATTATGTGCGGATGGTGACCATTGCGCAAGCTCGGCGCGAAGTTGCTTCGGCCGAACAAACGACGATCTCCCTAACAGCCGAGGAGCAACGGGAGTTCTGGAACGCGCTGAACGGTGCCTCGAAGCTGACGAATGCCCAGCGCGAACTTGGCCGGACCATGCGCGGTGAAGCATGAGGGGTGTCAAGCTGCCCGAAGGCTTTCGTTGGGAGCGGTTGCAGCGAGATCATCCCCGTCGACAGTTTGCCAGCGGTCAGCCGGAAGTCGACGATTGGCTTCGCACGAAGGCTTGGCAACATCAGAAGAAGCACCTGTCGGTTACCAAGGTGTTGCTTGATCAAGCCGAGCAGATTGCCGGTTTCTACACGCTCGCCACGGGACAAGTAGACTTGGGCGATCTTCCAGAACCTTTGACAAGGCGACTTCCCCGCCGATCGCTCCCTGTCGCCGTGCTGGCATGGCTCGGTGTTTCCGCAACCTATCAGAAGCAAGGACTCGGTCGCATCCTCTTGGCACAATCGCTTCGCGATTGCTATGAAGCTGGTGGTACGTTTCCCTTCGTGGCGGTGATCCTGGATTGCCTCACGGACGCGGCCAAGTCCTTCTACAGGAGATGGGACTTTGAAGAACTGCCCGGACATCCGTACCGGCTGTTTGTCAGCTACCAGCAACTCGAAGCGATGATGAACGTTCGTTCGATTGACGTACCGGACTAACGCGGTCACACTGATGACGCTGCCGATCATCCGTCGCGGCCTGTCGGAGCAGAGACGCTGCTAGGTGGTGCCGCCGCAGAGGGGGCAGATTACACACTCGAGGTGATGCGATGAACCGAATTCTGACGTGTTTCGTTGGGCGTTTCCTGTTTCTTCTCGTTGCGGCCACCGCCGCGTCTGCTGCGGAATTCTACGTGGCACCCAACGGCGACGACGGCAATCCGGGGACGACCGAGCGGCCGTTTGCGACGCTGGGACGGGCGCAGCAGGCGGTTCGCGCGCGGGCTGCGGGCCAGGCGGCGACGGTCCACGTTCGCGGAGGAACGTACTATCTGGCCCAGCCGCTGATCTTCACGCCCGACGACTCGGGGACCGCCGACGCGCCCGTCGTCTATGCCGCAGCGGCAGGGGAGACCGCGGTGATCAGCGGCGGAGCACAACTCGAACTCCAATGGCGCCCCTACCGCGATGGGATTGTGCAGGCCGATACGTCGGCCCGACTGGATATCGACCAACTGTTCGTCAACGGCCAGTGCCAGCCGATGGCCCGTTACCCGAACTTCGATCCGGATATTCCGATCTACAACGGATATGCGGCGGATGCCTTCAGCCGCCAGCGGGCCGAACGCTGGAGCAACCCGATCGGCGGCTATACTCACGCCATGCATCGCGCTCATTGGGGCGGCTACCACTATCGCATCACCGGCGGAATGCCGGATGGCAGCGTCGTCTTCGAAGGCGGCTGGCAGAACAACCGGCAGATGGGCATGCATCACGAACATCGTTTCATCGAGAACATCTTCGAGGAACTCGATGCGCCCGGCGAGTGGTATCATGACACCGCGAAAGGCGTGTTGTCCTTCTACCCGCCGGCTGCGCTGAAGCTGGATGAAGCCACCGTCGAAGTCGCGCGTCTGCGGCAGTTGATCGAGTTTCGGGGCGACCGGCAATCGCCGATCCGGCACGTGCAGCTTCGCGGGTTGACCTTCCGTCACGCGGCACGCACCTTTATGGACACCAACGAACCGCTGCTGCGCAGCGACTGGACGATCCATCGAGGCGGCGCGGTCTTCTATCACGGGGCCGAGGACTGCGAATTGACCGACTGCGTGTTCGATCAGGTCGGTGGGAACGCCGTGTTCGTGAACGACTACAACCGCCGCATCACCGTGCGCGGGTGTCTGATCAGTGACAGCGGCGCCAGCGGGGTGGCTTTTGTCGGCGATCCGGCCGCCGTACGCAGTCCGCTGTTCGAATACAACCAGCGGCACCGTTTTGACGAGATCGACAAAACCCCCGGACCGCAGAGCGATCACTATCCAGCGGATTGTCTGGTCGAAGATTGTTTGATCCGGCGAGTCGGACGCGTCGAAAAGCAGGTGGCCGGCGTACAGATCTCCATGGCGGCCCGGATTACCGTGCGGCACTGCTCGATCTACGAGACGCCGCGAGCGGGGATCAATATCAGCGAAGGCACCTTTGGCGGGCACGTCATCGAATTCTGCGATGTGTTCGATACGGTATTGGAAACGGGGGATCACGGGAGTTTCAATTCCTGGGGCCGCGACCGCTTCTGGGGCCTGAAGGATGCTCCGGACGAACAGTTGCCCGATCTGGCCTTGTTGGACATGCTCGAACCCAATGTGATCCGCAACAGCCGTTGGCGCTGTGACCACGGCTGGGACATCGACCTGGACGACGGGTCGAGCAGCTACCGCGTCACCAGCAACCTGATGCTCCACGGTGGGCTGAAATTCCGCGAAGGATTTCACCGGATCGCGGAGAACAACATCATGGTGCACAACTCGTTCCATCCCCACGTCTGGTATCCGAACAGCCAGGATGTTTTTCGTCGCAACATCGTCTTTGCACCCTACCGGCCCATCCGCGTGGGCCAGCCTTGGGGCACGACGGTGGATCATAATCTGCTGCATCAGCCGGGCGTCACGGAGCCGTTGCCGGCCGAGGTGTTGCAACAGCAGAGCGGCCGCGACGTGCATTCCGTCGTTGCCGACGCCCAATTCGTCGATCCGGCCGCCGGCGACTATCGCGTCCGCGAAGGATCGCCGGCCATGACCATGGGCTTTGAGAACTTTCCGATGGACCAGTTCGGCGTGCAGAAACCCGAGTTGAAAGCGATTGCTCGCAGCCCCGTTCTGCCGGCGGAACAGACGGTCGAGCCACAGGCGACGGCTCCATTGCAAAAGGTCGCTCAGCTCTGGCTGCAGGCCACCGTGCGGGAACTGGAGGGTGACGAGTACTCGGCATTCGGCGTCAGCAAAGACACGGGCGGCGTTCATTTGGCGGCGGTGCCTGACGGTTCGGAAGCTGCCGCGAGCGGCTTGAAAACGAACGATCTGGTGCAGAGCCTCAACGGCCAGCCGGTCAAACGGCTGACGGATCTGTACCGAATCCAAGATGCGGCGGCCGGTCAGCCGCTGACGGTCGGGCTGGTGCGCGGCCAAAACCCAGAGACGGTGCAAGTTGCCGATTATCCGTTTGTCGTGACCGAATCGCCGACCGGCAGCAACTTTGTCATCATCCCGTTGGCCGAGCCTGCCAAGAGGCTCGCGATCCGCTCGGTCCAGTCCCGGCCGGCGACGGCGAATGAACCGCTGGCGACGCTGCACGACGGCCGTCTGGCAGAAAATTATGGGCCCGTGTTCCCCAATGAAGTCGTCGGCGGCATGTACCGAGTCGATCTCGGCAACGTCCAGCCGGTCGCTGCGGTTCGCACCTGGTCGCACCATCAGCACGGCAAGCGGGGCAGCCAGTATTTTACGCTGTACGGCAGCGATTCCGTCGAAGACCCCGGCTGGGACGTCGGCGAGCGAAAGCGTTACGTGGCAATCGCCGAGGTCAACACGATCGGCATGCCCAACGATCGTTATCAGGCGACCAGCGTGCAGCGCGGCGGCGACCAACCGCTCGGTTCGTTCCGCTGGCTGTTATGGGTTGTCCGTCCCGTGACAGCCATCCGGGAAAACACTGCGCTACAGGAGATGCAGGTCCTTTCGCCGTAGCCCCGCAGTGAATGGCGGAACGTTCCCGCAGATAGCGCAGACAGACACAGAGGAACAGCCGCGTCGTGATGGGCTTGGCGGCGAATCTGCGTTCATCAGCATCCTCTGCGGATTCCTTGGTGCTAGCACTTCGAGCCCCGCGGCGGAAATGAACTTGTCGCGGAGCGGCTCTTTTGGTACAAGCCTCGCCGCTTTTCCCTTCTATCTTTTCGACCGCGGCGAATTCGTCGACGGAGGCCAAGGATGGCGCGCTCCCGGAAGAAATCGGCGTCTCAAGGATTGATCTACATCGCCACCGCAGGTTTGCCGCTGCCGTTGCGGGAACTGTTGAGAAGCCGGCTGGGAATGCCAATCCTGCTGGTGCTCCTCGGGGGCGGCCTGCTGGGATCGGGCATCCTGACGCTGCAATGGTCCAATGGACGGCCCAGCGTGGCCATCGATCGGGAGCGGGCTGCCGAGGTTCGACAAGCGGTCCAGGAGCGCGTTGTCGCCGCTCCGACGACGGAAAGTGGGGGGAGTTCCTCCGTCCAGGACACAATTCGGCGGTTGGCAGTTCAAAGCCTCGTTCCGCCCAACGCTTCCGGCGGGGCGTCCTCCTCGACCGCCGGTACTGCCGCTGTTCCGATCAGCGCCTCGCTCGATGCGTTGCTTGGCAACCGGACCACGCCGCAGACCCAGTCGCCGCTGCCTCCCGTCTCGTCCTATCAACCGACCATTCGCATCGCCTCGTTCAACATCCAGGTATTCGGCGTTTCAAAGCTGCAGAAACCGAATGTCATGCAGGTCTTGGCCGAGGTTGTTCGCCGCTTTGACCTGGTCGCGATCCAAGAGATCCGCTCGGTCGATGACACGATCATGCCGCAATTCGTCGCGTGGATCAATTCGACAGGAGTCAGCTACGACTTTGTCATCGGCCCGCGGCTTGGCCGGAGCAACAGCAAAGAGCAATACGCCTTTGTGTTCGATACCACGCGGATCGAGGTCGATCCGCGATCTATCTATACCGTTCCGGATCCGCAGGATCTGTTGCATCGCGAACCCATGGCGGCGCGGTTCCGAGCCCGCGGCGTGCCACCAAGTCAAGCCTTCACGTTTACCCTCGTCAACATCCATACCGACCCGGACGAGACGTCCACCGAGTTGGACGCCTTGGCTCAGGTCTTTGTCGGAGTCCAGCAGAACGGAGTCGGCGAGGACGACGTGATTCTGTTGGGTGACTTGAATGTCGACGAAAATCGCATGGGCGATTTGGGACGCCTGCCGGGGATCGCCTGGGTGGTCTCCGGCGTGCCGACGAATACCCGCGGGACCAAGACCTATGACAACATCGTCTTTGATCGCCGGACAACCATCGAGTTCACGGGCCGCTGGGGCGTCCTCGATTTGATGCGAGAATTCAGCTTGACCATGGAGCAAGCGCTCGAGGTCTCCGATCACCTGCCTGTCTGGGCTGAATTCAGCGTCTACGAGGGCCAAGCTGGTCCGCTCGCTCTGCAACCGGGCAGCGTACCGAGGTAGCCATCCAAGATCGGTCGGGCGTCACTTCCACAGGAACGCATTGCCGGTCAGCCGTTCGTAAGCCGCGATGTACATCTCGCGCGTCTTGCTTACGATTTCTTCCGGCAGGGACGGCGGATCGCTGTTTTTGTCCCAGCCGGTCGAGGTCAGGTAGTCCCGGACGAATTGCTTGTCGAAGGAAGGCTGGCTGTGTCCCGGCTCGTACTGGTCAGCCGGCCAGAATCGGGAGCTGTCGGGCGTCAGCACCTCGTCGATCAAGATCAACTGGCCGTCGACGCGTCCCCACTCGAATTTCGTGTCGGCGATCAGGATCCCTTTGGACCGCGCGTACTCCGTGCCGCGGCGATAGATGTCGATGCTCCGCTGCCGCAGCTCCTGAGCGGTTTCCAAGCCGACGATTTCTACCATTTGCTCGTACGAGATGTTGATGTCGTGCCCGCTCTCCTCTTTGGTAGCCGGGGTAAAGATCGGCTCGGCCAACTGCGAACCCTGCAGGAGGCCCGCAGGCAGGGGGATACCGCAGACCGATTGAGTCTGCTGGTACTCTTTCCAGCCCGACCCTTCCAAGTACCCGCGCACGACACACTCGATCGGCACGACGTCGCACTTGCGGACAATCATACTGCGTCCCGCCAGGCGGGCGGCATCGGCTGCGGGCAAACCAAGCGACTCGACATCCAGCGACAGCAAGTGGTGGGGCGTTTGCAACCGATCGAACCAAAACGCGCTGATTTGCGTCAAAACTCGGCCTTTGTCCGGGATCGGCGTGGGCAAGACCCAATCAAATGCGCTGATTCGATCGCTGCTGATCATCAGCAGCCGGTCGCTCAGATCGTAGATGTCTCGTACCTTTCCGCGGCGGACCGGTCCAAGCGTCAAATTCGTTTGTGTGACGGCTTCCCTCATCAGTGCTTCCTTACCTCGTAAAAACCACGCTAGCAAAAATCTCTCGCAGACGTTAAATATAGCATTTCCGGGCTGGCTGCAAGAGATGGCATCGCCTGGGTACTGCCCGCCCGTCCGCAGTGCGGGCGGATTTCGGGGACACTTCCGCAACGCCGTTTGGCAAGGAATCTGCGAGCATGGGTTTTCTTCGTCTCATCACCCCACCGCTCGAACGACTTGCCAGCGGTGCTTCGGATCGTACCTATGTCGCGGGCCTGGATTGCCTGCCGACGTTCTGCCGAAAGACGTGGGAGGGCGATCGATTGTTGCGGCTGGACCGCGAGGTCGACGAGTCCGGCAAGGTGTACATCCCTTGGCAGGTGGACGGCCATGGCGAGCTGCTGCTGTGCACGGCGACGCTCATGGAACGTGAGCAACCCTATGACCTGGTGATCGAACTGGCTCGAGGGACGCTGAACCGGTTGCGCTCGAAAGCCGAGACGTGGAAACTGGCCGGATTGCAGCTGCCAGAGGCCTTGACGGCACAAATCCATGCCGCATGTCAGACATATATCCGCGCAGCGACTTCGCAGCACGCCCCAGAAGCAGCGGCAGCGGCGGCCGAAACGGCGATCCGGCAGGGACTGGACGCGACGTTGCTGCTGGGTGCCGAATACGCCCGCCAGACGCTTCGGTATCGTCACGAAGGAACACCGTCCCTCCCAACGCTGCTGGCCGGAAATCTGGGCAATTCGCCCATGTCCTCCAACGCGGAACCCATGTTCCGAGCCACGTTCAACGCGGCGGTCGTGCCGTTCTGCTGGCGCGACATCCAAGCGGGGCCCGACAATTGGAATTGGACGCCATATGACAAGCAGGTGCAATGGTGCTACCGCTATGGGTTGAAGGTCATCGGTGGTCCGCTGGTACGCCTGGACCGGCAAAGTCTGCCGGATTGGGTGACCGCATCGCCAGGGGATTTGGTAACCGTGATCAAGACCGCCCGCAAATTCGTCGAGACCGCCATGGATCGCTATCGGGGCCAAGTTCATTTGTGGCATGGGGTGGCGGCCACGACAACCGCCCCCTGGCTGTCCGACGACCAGAACCTCCGGCTGACGGCAATCTTGATCGAAGCGGCACGTCGCCGAGACCCGCGCACGCCCGTTTTTATCAGCGTCGACCAGCCGTGGGGCGAATCCGTGGCATTTCAACACGCGGGACTGGCGCCGCTGCAATTCGTGGACTTTTTGCTGCGAGCCGACGTGGATATCGCCGGGATCGGTTTGGAGATCGACTATGGCTACTGGCCGTCCGGCACGCTCCCGCGCGACATCTTGGAGGTTACCGAACACCTCGAACTATGGGCCCTGCTCGGTTTGCCGCTGCTTCCGCTGGTTACGATTCCCAGTGGCGCCGGCGCCGACAATCTGGCGACGGACCGCAGCGGGGTTCCACCGTCGGCATTTCCCGGTGGCCCGTCTCTCCAGAACCAGAAGCGATTGGTGGATCAGTTGTTTCCCGCCTTGCTGGCCAAACAGCCCGTCCAAGCGCTGATCTGGAATCAGGTCTTCGATTCCGCGCCCCACCGCTACGCCCACGGCGGCCTGTTCGACACGCGGGATCTGCCCAAGCCGGCCCTCAGTTCGCTGCTGGCTCTGCGACGCGAGCACTTGACGTAGTCTGCAATGGCATATCTGCAACGATACAACCGTCAAGATCGTATCAAGTTGGGGTCTTTTCACAGGCCGTAGCGGTCCGGTTGACTTTTTGGGTCAGGTTCCGGCAGCGGACTTACGATGATCATTCCATACACGAGGGGCAGGATGTCACACGTGTTGCTGCCGCAGGTTGGCCGTGGCTGTGGGAGTCGCGGCGAGCGTTGCGGTCGAGTGTACAGGAACGATGGAATCGGTTCGGTAAGGACGGAATGCCGTCAGCGGGGCGTTGCTTCCCTCGCGACCTTCTGGGCGGTCAGTCGGCATTTCCGAAGGCACCAAGTCGAACGACCACGTCCCTGCGACGCTCGGCACCTCCCCACGAGGTGTGTGATCCGACGAGGCTGTGCGAACTTGCGCGGCGATCTCGCTCCAAGAAAAAAAGGCGGCCGGCAGCCGGTCGATGCGACGGCTGTCGGCCTGCCTTCTTGGCGTGCCCCGCACGCTATTTAATGCACGTCTCTACGTGCGTAGCCCAAGTCCCGTGCGGATGCGGGCGACACGCCCGCCACCGCGACTGACGCTATTTCTTCCCTTCGTCTTTCGGCTTGTCCGTGATCAGCGCATCGCTGGTCAGCAGCAACGTCGCCACGCTCGCGGCATTCTGCAAGCCCGTGCGAACGACTTTGGTCGGATCGATCACACCGGCACTGACCAAGTCTTCGAAGGTATCCGAGGCGGCGTTGTAACCAAAGTTCCCCTTGCCCTGGCCCACTTTCTCGCAGATTAGCGAACCGTCTTTGCCGGCGTTTTCCGCGATCCAGGTAATGGGCGAGCGGCAGGCGCGGAGCACAATCTGATAGCCCGTCTGCTGGTCTTCATTCAAGCCCTCGGGCTTGCAGGCGGAGGCCGCCCGCAACAAAGCCACGCCGCCACCGACGGAAACCCCCTCTTGGACGGCCGCACGCGTCGCGTTCAGCGCGTCTTCGTAGCGCAGTTTCTTCTCCTTGACTTCGGCCTCTGTCGCCCCGCCGAGGGAAATCTTCGCGACGCCACCGGCCAACTTTGCCTTCCGCTCCTGCAGTTTCTCGCGATCGTAGTCGCTGGTCGTCTTCTCGTGTTCGTTTTCAATCTGCGTGACGCGCGCCTTGATCTCCGCGGCTTTTCCACCGCCTTCGACAATTGTCGTGTTGTCCTTGTCGATGATCACCCGCTTGGCTCGCCCCAGCATCTCCAGTTCCATGCTTTCGAGTTTGATTCCGAGGTTGTCGAAGATGGCCTTGCCCCCGGTCAGAATCGAGATGTCTTCCAGCATGGCTTTCCGGCGGTCGCCATAAGCCGGCGCCTTGACGGCACAGCACTTGAACGTGCCGCGGAGCCGGTTGACGACAAGCGTCGCCAACGCTTCGCCTTCGACATCCTCGGCGATAATCAGCAGCGGCTTGCCCGCGCGGGCGACCTTTTCCAACAACGGCACCAATTCGCGAATGTTGGAGATCTTCTTTTCGTGGATCAAGATATAGGCGTCTTCCAGCACGCACTCCATCGTTTGCGGGCTAGTCACAAAGTAGGGTGACAGGTAACCGCGATCGAATTGCATCCCTTCGACCCACTCGACCTCGGTCTGCATGCTCTTGCCTTCCTCGATCGTCACGACGCCGTCCTTGCCGACGCGTTCCATGGCCTCGGAGACCAACTCGCCGATCTGCGGATCGTTGTTGCCCGCGATGGCGGCTACCTGAGCCATCTCTTTGCGGCCCTTGACTTTGACGCTCTTGGCTTTCAGTTGCGCCGACACGTCGTCGACGGCCTTCTCGATGCCGTTTTTCAGGTAAACCGGATTCACGCCCGCCACGACGGCCCGCAAGCCCTCGGCAAAAATGGCATCAGCCAGCACCGTCGCCGTTGTGGTACCGTCGCCGGCAACGTCGTTCGTCTTCGAAGCGACCTCCCGCACCATGCGGGCACCCATGTTCTCGTAAGGATCGTCCAGTTCGATCTCCTTGGCCACCGTGACTCCATCTTTGGTCACCAGGGGAGCACCGAAACTCTTCTGCAGGACAACGTTATGGCCAGCCGGTCCCAAGGTCGAGCGGACTACCTTTGCAAGTTTGGAAACGCCACGCTTCATCGCCTCGCGGGCCTCTTGATCGAACGCAATCATCTTTGCCATGGTTTACCTCTCCAATTCCAATTCATCAAAGGCAGGGCACATCTCGCTGACTCGATCCGTGCCTGCCAAAATGGCACGCCGTCAAATCTGCTGCGTCGAGATGCAAGCGATATGCCAATTCCCGCACCATTCGGCTGCGCGATACGTACTGTTAGATCCCGACCAGGCAAATCGCAGCCAAAAAACGGCGGGATCCACGGGCAATTGCCTTCGTCGACAATTTGACAGGTATAATTGCCCAGCCTCGCGTGCAAGGCTCCCTTGCAATATACCCTGCTTCGCTTATGGCCTTTTGTTCCAGGTATTCTGCTGTGCGCAGAATCCGACGAAAGAACCTGATTGGCGGATATATGATTCGTTTTCTTTGTTTCTCCGCTTGTTTCGCTGTATTGGGTTTGCTATGTCGGGTTTCGCTGGCGGCTATCGACCTGCCGCCGGAAGAAGATCCGTTGCGGGCCTCGCTGCGGATTGCCTACGACGGGCAGAAACGGATGCAAGAGAGCATTCAAGACTACACATGCACACTGACGCGGCGCGAACGGGTGGACGGACGGCTGATTGATCACGAGACGATGTTCGTAAAAATTCGTCATCCAGAGATACAGGGCGACTTAGTCGTCGCGCCGTTCAGTGTTTACATACGGTTCCTGAGCCCCGATCGCGTCAAGGGCCGCGAGGTGATCTACGTCGAGGGCCAAAACAACGGGAGAATTATCGTCCGCAATGGGGGGACGCGTTTCGCCCACATCACGACGTCGCTGTTGCCGGACAGTCGGGCCGCAATGCAGCACACGCGTTATCCGATTTCCGAAATCGGCATGTTGAACTTGACTCGCCGCCTGATCGAGAACGGTGAACGAGAGTTAAACGCCAATGGGTGTCAAGTCAAATTGGTTCGCGGCGCGAAAGTCAACGGGCGCCCGTCGACGGTGATTCAAGTCGCGCACACGAGCCGCCAAGCGGAACTGCAGTACAAAATGGCTCGGATCCTGATCGACGACGAACTCGTCTTGCCGATTCACTATTCGGCTTACGATTGGCCGCAGAAGGAGGGCGACCCCCCCATCCTGCTCGAAGAATACACGTACACGGACATCAAGCTGAACGTCGGCTTGACAGCCTGGGACTTTGACCATCGCAACGAGGCGTATCAGTTCCTCAAGACGTATTCGCCGTGAAAGCCGCGTCTAGCCACGCTGGTTGATGGGCACGTAGTCGCGTTTCGCGTATCCCGTATAGATCTGCCGCGGCCGGTAAATGCGAGACTGGCTGTCGTGCAACTCTTTCCACTGCGCGATCCAGCCGGGCATGCGGCCGATCGCAAACATGACGGTGAACATGCTGGTCGGAATGCCCAACGCTCGCAGGATCACTCCGGAATAGAAGTCCACATTGGGATACAGGTTACGGCTGACAAAATAGTTGTCGCTCAATGCGACTTCTTCCAATTCCTTGGCGATATCCAGCAGCGGATCCGGCTGGCCCAGTTTGGCCACGACCTTCGGAGCATGATCGCGGAGAATGTGAGCCCGCGGATCGTAACTGGCGTACACGGCGTGGCCAAAACCAAATAACCGCTCCTCTTTTCGCTTCACACGCTCGATCAATTCCGGCACGCTCATGCCCGACTCGTGAATCCGCTTCAATTGCTCGACCACCGCCACGTTGGCTCCGCCGTGAAGCGGGCCCCACAAGGCACACACGCCGGCCGCACATGACGCGAACAGATTGGCGCCGGAAGACCCGACCATGCGCACGGTGGCCGTCGAGCAATTCTGTTCGTGATCGGCATGCAGCAGCAGGAAGAGATTGAGGGCGTGGACCAATTCCGGCTGCGGCTCGTAGTCTCGATGGGGGATCGAGAACATCATATGCAGGAAGTTCGAGCAGTAGTCGTAGTCCGGACTCGGATACACCATCGGCTCGCCCACCGACGTCTTGTAGGCCGCTGCGGCGACGGTGCGGATCTTGGCCAGCAGGCGGGCCGCGGCATTCTCGAAGGTCGCTTCGTCCTCCATTCGCAAGACATCGGTGTTATAGCACGACAGGGTGTTAATCATCGACGACAAAATGGCCATCGGATGCCCGGTCGGCGGATATCCCTGGAAGCTATGCCGCATGCCTTCGTGGATAATCTCGTGCTGCGTGAGCAAGTCGCTGAAACGGGCCAAATGATCGGCAGTCGGGAGTTCGCCGTAGATCAGCAGCAAGGCCGCCTCGACGAACGTGGAATGTTCGGCCAGCTGCTCGATTGGAATCCCGCGATACTGGAGGACGCCGTGCTCGCCATCGATGAAAGTGATCGCCGACAGAGCAGAACCCGTGTTGCGGTAGCCGTCGTCCAAGGTGATATAGCCGCTTTGGGCCCGCAACTGGCTGATGTCGACCGCCAACTCGCCTTCCGATCCCTCGACGATGGGCAGTTCATACTCTTTCCCGTCCAGAATCAGCTTGGCCATTTTTGCGGGTCTTGCAACGTCGCTGCTCATGGTCGCGCTCCTTGAAGGCTCTGTCTAGTACAATTCACCGTGCTTTATGTGTAACTTGTTCCGGGGCCGGAAGCAAGGCACCCTGTTGGCGGTTTCCGCATACACGGGGGGTGTGTCGATTGCGAATCCTTCGTCTCCAACGCCGATTGACGCGCCGCAAGCCCCTGCGGATACTAGGCATCAAGCGGGATTCGCCATTTCGTGGCGAGCTGACCGCACGGAGTCAAGTGACTGCCTGCCCTCCAAACCGTAGCCAGGACGGACCAAACCCATGACCAACGCCGCCCCCTCTGCTGAGAAGAAAAAATCCTTGGACCCAGTGATTCCGGCAGCGGTCTTTTTGCCGTTCTGCCTTGTTACCACGCTGTTTGCGCTTTGGGGATTCGCCAACGACGTCACCAATCCGCTGGTCCGGGCCTTCAAGGAAATCTTCTTGATCAGCAACCAGCAGAGCAGCCTCGTCCAGACGGCGTTCTACGGCGGCTATGCCACGATGGCCCTTCCGGCTGCAATTTTCATCCGCCGCTATTCCTATAAAGCGGGTATCCTTGTCGGATTAGGACTTTACGCCTGCGGCGCTTTGCTGTTCATCCCGGCCAGCATGTTGATGGATTTTTGGCTGTTCTTGGTCGCCTTGTACGTATTGACGTTCGGCCTGGCCTTTCTCGAAACGACGGCCAACCCCTACATCCTGGCAATGGGACCCGCGTCCACCGCCACCCGGCGGCTGAATTTCGCTCAGGCGTTCAATCCGATCGGCTCGCTGATCGGCATGCTTGTGGCCAGCAATATCGTGCTCGCCAGTTTGAATGTCACCGAGTTCCGCGACACGCAAATGCAGGCCCATCCGGAGTACAAGCAGATGCTGCCCGGGGAGATTGACGGCAAGATCGACGCCGCCCTGCGGGAACTGCAAGAGACGGATCCGGCAACCCACCAGGCGATGCAATCGGAGGACTTGCGCACGATTCGTGGCCCGTACGTCACGATCGCGATGGTGATCCTGGGCATGCTGGTCGTGTTCGCCGTTACGAAACTGCCCAAAGCCGGCGGGGAAGATCGTCACGTTCACCTGATGGTGACCTTTGGACGGCTGCTCCGCAACGGACGCTACTTGGGAGGGGTGGTGGCCCAGACGTTTTACGTTGGGGCCCAGATCATGTGCTGGACGTTCATCATCCACTATGCGATGAGCAACTTGGGCATGAGTTTGCCCGAGGCCCAGCGCCACAACATCGTGGCCATGATCATCTTCTGTTCCAGCAGGTTCGTTTGTACCTACATGCTCAAGTACGTTTCGCCCGGCGGGCTATTGATGACGCTGGCTTTGGGAGGCATCGCGTTGACGACGGGAGCCATCTTCATCTCCGGAATGACCGGCCTGTACTGCCTGATCGGGATCTCGGCCTGCATGTCGCTGATGTTCCCCACCATCTACGGGATCGCTTTGGACGGGTTGGGCGAAGATGCCAAACTGGGTTCCGCCGGATTGATCTTCGCCATCGTCGGCGGGGCGCTGATGCCGCCCCTGCAAGGCTCGATCATCGACATGGGCGACAGCGCCGGAAACATGAGCCTCGGTTTCCTGACGTTGCCCGCCGTCAGCGCCTCGTTCTTCCTGCCCTGGGTTTGTTTCGTGGTTATCGCCTTGTACGGCTACGAAACCCACCGAAAGCGGCAGCGATGAGTGCGAGGCGGCAGAGCCCGGATTCGTCACAAGGATAGGACGGATTGGCAATCCGTCCGTGAATTCAGGCTTGCCGTCCCTGCAATTGGTCGCGAACCTCGCGGAGCCAGGCGTCGTCGGGCAGGCCGTAGGGCCGGAATTTCTCGAATTCGCCTTGCTCTTCGTTGTACAGAATCGCGCGATGGATTCCCAACCGACTGGCCTCCGGCGTGTCCATCAGATTGGCCGAATCTCCGGAACTCATCTGGAACAGCACCCGCATGGTCAGATCGTGCAGTACCTGGCGGTCGACCCAGCGGTTGAGGTTCGTGAAATTGTCGCACCAGATCAGCGTGTGGATGCCACAGTTTGGACCTTCGCGAAGCAGCATGCTGAATTGCTTGTCCAAACCGGACGACGACGAGCTGTCGTCCAGCGAGAAGTTGTATTCCTCTGACTTGCGCAGCTCGCGGAATCGCGCCAGGTTGTAGACGATCAAGAACAGGGGACGGCCACCGCTGGCCCCGGACTGCAGACGGCGATCCAGTTCGTCGGCCAGTTCGCGGATCACGTCCGCACAGCCGCCGGTTGCCGCGACGCGAACGTCCAGCGGCAGTTGCTTGGCCAGGCGATTCCAGAAACCGATCGACGGCGAGTCGGGACGCTGGCCGTCCAGGACGAGGAATTGGGGGGCGAGAGCCTCGGCGGCGGGCGATGGCGTGCTGTCCGATGGCTCATCGCGTGGCTCGCTGGCCGGTGAATCGCTAGCCGGCGAAATGGGCTGCGAAATGGGCTGTCCGTATAGTTCGGCGGCCAGGCTCACGATGCATGTGGCCAGGATGCCCAAGGCCATTTGCTCTTGCTGTCCGACGACCAACAGGTTGCTACCGCCTTGACGGCGGAAGACGGCACAGGCCGGATCCTTGATGGCCACGGCTTCGCCCAGCCAGGCCCGCGGCGCCGCCGAGGCAATCGGCCGAGGCTGTTGTAAACACGCGCGCAGCAACTCGTTCTTGCTCGGGTCGGCCGCCGTATTGCCTTCGAACACGATCGCCGGCGGCAATTTGACTTGGCGGGCATCCGCCAGAGCCGACAGCCGCGACAAATAATGCTCACGTTCGTGGTCCGGCAGCCAGACGACTTGAAACGGATGGTTCCCCTCGAATAGCCCGTTGGCGTCGTTGTAAATGGCCTCGCCGGGGCGGCTCAGCAAGCGGGCCGCCGTGTTGTCGTCGCTCAAAATCAGGTGCGCGTCGGCCTCGCTGCACTGCAGCGCGATGCGAACAGCCATCTGGCCCAACGTGCTGCGAGCCAAACTGTAGGCTCCGGCCAACGTCTGGGAACCCAACAGCACGTGGATCCCGAACGCTCGGCCCTGACGCACCAGGCGGTCCAACAGCAGCGAGGCGTCTTGCGAGATCTTGTCGTCCTGGACGAAGAACTCTTGGAATTCGTCAATGATCAGCAGCACGCGGGGCAGCTTGATCTCCGGGTTGGCGTCGCGATAGCCCTTCAGATCTTGCACGCCTTGATTGCGGAACAAGTCACCTCGGCGGCGAAGTTCCAGATCCAACCGCTGCAGGACGCTCATCCCGAACTCGCGTTCGCTCTCGATCGCGATGACGCGGGCGTGTGGCAGGCCCAGGGAGGCATACGGCTTGAATTCCACGCCCTTCTTGAAATCGACCAGGTAGAAGTGGACTTCGTCCGGATCGTAGTACAGCGCCAGGTTGGTGATCATGGCGTGCAGCAGGGTCGATTTGCCGGAGCCCGTCTTGCCGGAAATCAGCACGTGCTGCGAGGTGCCTTTGCCCAACCGCATGTATTGCAGGTTGGTCGCGCCGGCTCGGCCCAAGGGAACTTCGAGCTCCGCGCGGCTGTCCACGCGCCACCATTCGGCCTCCGGCGGCGTCACCGAGGCGAACGGCACTTCGACGCGGCTGGCGTCCTTGGCCCGTTCGCCGATACAGCGGATGATCGCCGTCACCCGGTCGTCGCCGGGCGGCTGTTCCAACGTCAACGGCAGGTCGCGGATGCCTTCATACGGCAGCAGGAACCGCTGCCCGTCCCATTGCAGCGTCAGCGCGTTGATCTGCAAGTCGGCCAACTCGAAATTCCGCGGCAGCTTCATCTTTTGATCGACGCTGATCAGCGTGTACACGCCGCACCGCGCGCCGCTGGCGGCGATGCTGACCAGGCGCCGCGCCGACTCTTCGGAGAAATTCGCCGGGAAATTCGCGACCACCAGAATCTGGAACGGCTCGGCAACTTCGCCCGCGTGCCGGTTGTACTGCTGGATCGAATCGAACTCGTTTCGCAGGTACTTCTGGATCACATTTTCCATGTGTTCGGTCAAGTCGGTCAGCCGCTTGTTGATGTGCAGCGATTCGGTCCAGATGCGGCTGGACACCAGGCGTTCGTCGAAGTCGGCCAGGTGCATGAAGGCGGAGAAATTCTGTCCCAGTCCGGTGGGGTCGACGATCGTAAAGCGGACCTTGCCGGCGGGCAGCGAGGCGAGCAGCCGCAACATGACGTCTTGCAGCGAACGAATGGCCGCGTCGCGGCCTTCGCCTTCGGCAAAGTACAGCAGCGACGGGCATTCCGGATACGCCAGCGCGGCGGGCAGCTGGAACTCCGTCTGCGGCACCTGCAGATGCGCGTGCCGGGAAACTCCCTCGGGCAGCGAATCGAGCCGGAATTGCAGATGGCCGAACCGCAGGGCGGGCAGTTCGCCGGATTCGGGCTCCCAGGTATTCCAGTCCACCTGGTCCCAAGGCGGCGTCCAGGTATCGCAGACACGGTTCATGTCGTCGATCGCGGTTTGAAACTCGCCGACCCCGGCGCCCCACTGGCAAACCACGCTTTGCCAAGCCTGCTCCTGGTCCGCCTTGTTGGTTTCCAGCCGTTGCTGGCGTTGGTCGATCAGCGTCTGGGCATCGGCGGCGAAGCGCGTTTCCCGCTGTTCGATCAGCAAGGGATACTTTGCATCGAGCGTTTTCAGGGTGCGGTGATACGTTTCCTGCAATTCCTTGCGGCGGGCACGGAACTGTTCGGCCGCCTGTTTGACTTTGGCCTGGTGCTGTTCGACCAGTTCGGCGCGGGCTCGACCCCAGCGGACGTGCGCCTCGCTGACCGTTCGCTCGCGTTTCTCGACCAGCTCTTCCAGTTTCTGCTGGGCGTCCTGTTCCGCTCGGCGGATCGTGACCTGCATCGCCGTTCGGCCTTCGGTCAGCGCTTGCAGAATCCCAGGCAGCACGCTCGACGTCTGGCGTCGAGCGATGGGGCGCACGCATTGACGCACGCCTAAACCCAGGATCGCGCCCGCCAACAGGCAGCAGACGATTCCCCAACTCCAGTCCAGGAAATGCACGGCGGGCCAGGCCAGTCCGGCCGAGGCGAACAGGAAAATCAAGAAAGGCCAGCCGTCCTCCAGGAACCTGGCCGCAGGTTGGCGGATCATTTGCTGCAGCCGCGCTTTGGCGGTTGTCAACGCGGCTTGAAAACGGTCGTGCGGATCGACGTCGGCCGCCAGCTGTCCGTCTGCCGTACCCTCCTCCGGCACCTCGCACTTCCGCCGCCGCAACACCTGCTGGGCTTGCCGCCAGATGTCGTCGAGTTCTTCCAAGCGGCCCCGGCAACGGCGGCGGATTCGCTCGCAATCCTGGGGCGGCTTGTTCTTGTGCTGATCAAACTCGTCGTTGGCGGTCCGTTGCGTGATTTGGAATTGACGCTTGGCCCGTTCCTGGCCTCGCTCCAGCTCCTCGGCTGCGTCCTTGTCGAATTTTTCCGCCTGCTGGACAACGCCGTAACTGCCGGATTCGTATTGATAGATGGCGTCCTCGCGGAGCTGGCGGTACTCGCCCCGCAAGACGGTGATCTCCGTCTCGAATTCGGCGGTCAGCTGGTCGCGGCGCGTTTTGTGTTCGTCGATGATCTCGCGGGCCCGAGCGGCGTGCCGCTGGTCGATGTCTTGCTCGCCAGAGGCCCGTTGGGCAACCAGGTGGGCGAGGTTCGCCAAGGCCTTTCGTTGTCGATCGAGGAACGCATTTTGCATGTTGATGGTCCGGTCACTCGGCGCGCTGAGGGTCTTCCAGTTCTTTTTCGGCTTGCTCGAGCAGTTCCGCCAATTGCTGGACGGCGGCCACCGCTAAGGTGACCTGCCCGGGCAGGTGCTGCAAGTGGTTCTTCTCGAAATCCCGGCTGACCTGATCCGTCCAGTGGGTTTTGGCGGCCAGCCACTGCTCGCGCAATTCGGCCGCAGCGTGCTTCAGCCGTCCCAACCCGCTGACCAAATCACAGTGCCTCACGAGATCTCTCCTTCCGAGCGGCTGTCACCGCCCGGCACACCGGTCGCCGCGGGGGTGGCGCTATCCATCGTCCCGTTGGTCTCCACGGGGAGCGCACGCTCGGTGTAGCGATCCAAGGCCGCCGCCATCCGCTCCAACGTTGCCAGCGCACGGGGCAGGTCCATGTCCAGGCAGCTGGCCAGTTTCGACAGCCGGCCGTGGAAATCGTCCGCTTCGCGCTGCACGGCCAATCGCCAGCGGCGGACCGCGCGGACCTTGTCCTCCGTCAGCCGCATTCGCCGCTTGGCTTTTTCCACCGCGAGCTTCTGTTCGTAACAGGACCGTTTGTCCTCCGCCCGGAGCGACATCTCGCAACGTTCCAGATCGTTGCGGGCTTGGAGCAGTGCGTCCGAAGCGCGTTGCATCTCGCGCGGCCAATAGCGAGCCCGATCGTGCTCGATCCAGTCGACCGCCCGCCGCATTTCCAGCAGCAGTTGCGTCACGGCTTCCCGCGCTTCGGCCTGGAACTCTTCCAGCGCGAGCTTGAAATGGCGCACCGCGTCGATCGAGGTGATTTGGGCTGGGCTGCTCATCGAAAGCCGGAACTCCGCACTACGATTTCAAGTACTCGTCGATATGCTCCGCTTTCCGCAGCAGATACGGTACGTGGCGTTCGTTGTTCTCCAAAAAGCGGGCGATCATCTTCATGCCGTCCGCAAACTGCTGGGCGAATTTCTTGTGCTCCTGGTCTCGCCACGTGGTCGACAATGCCGCCAGCTGGTTGGCCAGCGAACGGCTGTGTTCACGCAGGTCGTTGTTGAACTTCTTCAGATTCCGGGCGAAATCTCGCAGTTCTTCCGGATCGACAATCGCTTGCGGCATGAGGGCTTCCTCTCCGTCCGGCACTCGAAACGAATTTCAGATTTCAGATTTCAGATTTCAGATCTCAGATCTCAGATCTCAGATCTCAGATTTCAGATCTCAGATTTCAGATCTCAGATTTCAGATTTCAGATTTCAGATCTCAGATCTCAGATTTCAGATTTCAGATCTCAGATTTCAGATCTCCGTCTTACAGCCGCCGCATGTGAAAGCCTCCGTCGACGTTGATCCGATCGCCGGTGCTGAACGGAAAAGCGTCGTCGACCAACGCCAGCACGGCTCGAGCCACGTCGTCGGGCGTGCCCCAGCGACGGATGGGCGCCAGCCCCTCGGCGATCAGTTTATCGTACTTCTCCCGCACGGGGGCTGTCATGTCGCTCTCGATCACCCCCGGACAGACCTCGTACACGCGAATCCGGTGTTCTGCCAGTCGCGTCGCCAGCAGCCACGTCATCATCTGCATGGCCGCCTTGGCCATACAGTAATCGGCTCGGTTCGTGGTCACCGCATAGGCGGAAATCGACGACACGTTGATAATACAGCCTTGTGGGATGCGGCCCGCGTCGATCGCTTCGATCATCTGCCGAGCTGCTAGCTGTGCCAGGAAAAAGGGGCCTTTCAGGTTGGTGTCGAAGACCAGGTCCCAGCTTTCCTCGGTGGCTTCCAACAGATCGCGGCGGCCCTGCGACGTGATGCCGGCGTTGTTGACCAGCACATCCAGCCGGCCGAACCGGCCGCACAGCTGCTCGATCAACAACGTCCGATCCGCCGCCAAGCCCACGTCGCCACGCACCGCCAACGCGCATCCGCCGTCCGCTTCGATCGCGCCAACCACCTCGGCAGCCGCCTCCGAGCTGCGCAAATAGTTGACCCCCACCGCATATCCGCGCTGTCCCAGCGTCAGCGCGATCCCGCGTCCGATCCCGCGGGACGCCCCGGTAATCAGAGCAACCGGTTTGTCGATCATGAGCGTGCCTCGCGTTTCGAGTGTTCTGAAAGCAAGTGGCGAGCACCGAGAATTGTCTGGCTGCCGTCGCTACCTGCCCCTTATTGTCCGCTTTGGGATCAAGTTGATCAAGCACGCCGCGGGACAGGTTCTTGATCTTTCCGCGTTCGCAGCCCAAGCCAGCTCAGGCGACGAACGATTGGCTCGGCGAGGAGATGAGATCCCGGATCATACTGGCCATTTGCCAAGCGGCATCCGTCCGCAGGTGCCGTTGCATGGCCGCGGACAATCGGCGGCGCGGGGCGTGCTCGCGCAGCAGGGGTTCCAGGACCTGTGCCCAAACCAATTCCTGGTCCGGTTGGTCCACGACCACGCACGCGCCGCTGCGAGCCAGGGTGCGAGCCGTGCGCACCTGGGCGCATTCCGGACTGTCGGCCCCGATCGCAGCCACGATCGGCGTTGCCGAGGCGGCCAACTCGATCACATCCACCGGGGGCGTTGCGGCGATCACCAGCTCGGAGCGAGCTAGCAATGCCGGCAGATTGTGAATGTGTCCCGTGGCGATCGCGTCCACACCAAACCGGCGATACAAACGCTGCACGGAACGGACTTCGCCGCCATGCGTGCGATGCACGATCCGCCAGCCCGGCAAGTGCTGCTGCAGCCGCCCGATCGCCTTTGGCAACGCGGCGTTCAACTCCCGCCGCGGACCGCCGTCGCCCAAGATGACCAATCGCCCCGACCTGGCCGTGTCGAGATCCATGTCCACCGCATCCGCAACGGAGGTCGCACCATCCGCTGCTCGCCGGGCGGGCCCCGCCACCGGGATGCCCGTGACTCGCACCGGGCAGCTCGCCATCAGCTGGGGACGCGTTTCCTCAAATCCCAAACAGACCACACGCGCCTTGGTCGCCAGCCGTTGGGTCGCTCGGCTGACTGTCACGTGTCTCGCCGATCGTTCCCCCCAGGCTGACGACGGCCGCAGGTCGGGTCCGCTTCAGCAACCGCCGCGGTTCCCCCCAACTGGTCCAGGGCAGCCGCCAGGCCCGCGTTTGCCGGCTCTCCGGCGGATTGCCAAAGGCGACGTATTCATACCCGGCATGGCAAATGCGGCGGCATTCCTCGGCAGTTCCCGAGCCGGCAAACAGGAACCGAGCATGCGGAACGATCGCTCGCAACTCGTCGGCAATTGCCAGCCCCGCTAGCAGCAGCCCCGGTTCGCTACCGCCAGCAAAGACAAAATTCGTTGTGCTGACTTGAATCATGACGCAGTCCGTAGGTTCCCACCCTTTTTTACGCTTCGTAAGCCTGTCAGACGCCTGCTGCTCCGAGCAAGTTCCGCTGACAACATCTCCTCGTCTGTGTTTTCGACAAGAGATGCCGACGGAAATGTCCCAAAGTTTCCAGTATCGCTATCATGTCATAAATCCGTTCCGCATAGCCGCTTTTTCCCGAACGCCCGTTGAAGTGTTGACGTTCCAACCGTAGATTAGTGGCACGGTGCCAGTTAGGCCGAATGAGGTGTCACGCAACGCTGTCGGCAAGCGTTTCCAGCCCGTTGGTTGCCCACGTCGGTGACGCATCGGTTCAGCAGCCAGGTTTTCCAGTCCCGGGAGCCCGCCATGAGTGAAACCGCAATATCTCCGCCCAAACAACCGGAACCCAAATGGGGGCCGCTCAGATCCCAACTGCGCCGCGTTTTGGGCGTGTTGATCGAAAAGGCCAAAACGACGCCGGATGCGTACCCTCTGACGCTGAACGCGCTGGTGACCGGATCGAACCAGAAGAGCAATCGCTCGCCGCAGATGAATCTGACCGCCGACGAGGTCCAGCAGGCGGTCGACGAGCTGCGGGAGCTGGGAGCGGTCGTCGAAGTGCAAGGCAGCGGGCGGGTCGCCAAGTTTCGTCATCAGATGTACGACTGGCTGGGGGTCGACAAAGTCGAACTGGCGGTGATGGCCGAGTTGTTATTGCGGGGCGAGCAGACGGTGGGCGAGTTGCGAACGCATGCCGCGCGGATGGAACCCATTGCGGGCTTGCCCGAGTTGAAACCCATCCTGCAATCGCTGATCGCCAAGAATCTGGTCATCTCGCTCACGCCCGAGGGCCGCGGGCAGATGATCTGCCACAACTTGTACAAGGACCGCGAATTGGTGGAGCTTAAGGCCCGCATGGCGAACTACACGCCTCCGCCCGCCACGTCGTCCGACGATTCGGCACCCGCGCCGCGGGGCGGCGGCCTGACTTCGGCCTGGTCCTACGTCTCGCAGGAGCGGTTCGACCAACTGCAGGACGAAGTGACGCAGCTGCGAGCCGAGGTGGCGGCCTTGCGCGATGTCGTGGCCAAGCTCGAACCGCTGCTGTCGTAAAACCTTAACCCCCGCGGGTTGCGGCCGCAGGCAGCCCCCAAGGCATCATGGCGGAACGATACCGAGTACGGCTGGACAAGGAACACCACGTCTTCTGCGCCGGCCACTTCATTACCTTTGGCGGCGACATTTGCGAGCGGTTGCACGGGCACAACTATCGCGTGCAAGTCGAAGTCGATGGGCCGCTGGACGAGAATCACTACGTCGTCGATTTCATCGCGCTCCGCGATGCGCTGAAAGCGATTACCGACTCGTTGGACCATCGGATGATGCTGCCCACCGAGCATCGGGCGATCCGCGTCCAAGCCGACGAGCGCGAAGTGACGGTAACGTTCGAAGATCGCCGCTGGGTGTTCCCGCGTTGCGACTGTGTGTTGCTGCCGATCCCCAACACGACGGCGGAATTGTTGGCGCGGCACATCGGCAGACAATTGCTGGATTCCTTGGAAATCAAGACAGGCGTCCGGCCCGAGCGGCTGCTGGTGGCGGTCGACGAGGACAATGGGCAATGGGGCGTTTGGGAATGGACAGGATGAGGAAAGGAATGACACATGACAAATCATCGTCGCTGGCCTAGGTTCCTGATCGCGTGCGCCGCCCTGTGGCTGGTCGCCATCGGCACTGCGGTCCCGGCTGCCGATTCCGCGGAAACGCGGTCGTTCGAAGCCCGTGACACACTGGCCCACCCGGAAGATCCAGCCGCCGACGCGACGGCTTGCCTGCGCGGCCTCGCCTGGACGCCCGCTGCGTTTCCCGTCACGTGCCGCCCGGAGCCCGGCGCGGCGTATGACTTTCTGGTGCAATTCCCGTCGCCGATTTCCAGCGGCGACGCGGTGAACGACCGCGTGTCGCTCGAATGGTACCTGCCGCGGGACGAACAAGGCGCGATCCGTAGGGCCCCCGCCGTGCTGGTCGTCCATGAATCCGGCCGCTCGATGCCCGTCGGGCGGCTGTTTGCCCGCAGCTTTCAAGCGGCCGGGATGCACAGCTTCCTGATCCACTTGCCGTACTACGCCAAACGCAATGCGGAGGGCCGCGAGCCCCCGCCGGACCGGCTGTTCACGCTGATCCGCCAGGCGATCGCCGACGTCCGCCGTGGCCGCGACGCCATCGCCGCGCTGCCGCACGTGGACGCCCGCCACGTCTCCTTGCAAGGGACCAGCCTCGGCGGTTTCGTCGTGGCCACGTCGGCCGCGCTGGATCACGCCTTTCAATCCGTCTTTATCATGCTGGCCGGCGGGGACCTGTACGGCATGTTCCAGCGCGGCCAGCGCGAGGTGGCCCAAGCCCGCCGCGAGTTGGAACAAGCAGGCATCAGCGACGCCCAACTCAAGCATCTGCTGTGGCAGATCGAACCGACGCGCGTCGCCCATCGCCTGGACCCGCAGCGCACGTGGCTGTTCTCCGCCGAAGGCGATCAAGTCGTACCGATCGAAAACGCCCACGCGCTGGCCAAAGCCGCTCGCTTGACGGACCGCCACCACGTTCGCATGCCGGGAAACCACTATTCGGTGATCGTTTACTTTCCCGTCATCCTCCAGCAGGTCACGGACCAGATCCGGGCGCTGAGTGGCGCTGAGTAGCCACGGGAGTGCTTGATAGGTCTACCAGAACGTCGCCGGCGTTGATCTGTTCCTGGATGGACCGGAGGGGTCTGTCAGGAGTGCGATTCACGTTGTTTTTGCGAGGGAGAAAGTACGTGCGGATTACCCGCTTCCTGCCCCTGATGTAACCGAGTCCGAAGCGGGGCCCGAGTTCACGGTTGTCGCCCTCGATGCCTTGGTGCGCATGAAGCTCACCTCGTTTCGCCTGAAAGACAAGGTCCATCTGCTGGATCTGCTGGAGGTGGGGCTGATCGACGCGAGTTGGTGCGATCGTTTCCCGCCGCTGCTTGGCGCGAGACTGCGGGAATTGCTGGAGTCAGCGGACCGCGAAGCGTGACCGTCGCCGCATGGGCTGCCTGGTTCCGGCGATCCGCGTGGGCGTTCAGTTCCAGCGGAACCAGCGGAGGGCCAGCGCGAACGTCACGCAACCCCAGGCCAGGATCAGCGCCAACTGGGGCCCCAGCGACCCCAGGCTGGCGCCCTCCAGCATGACGCTGCGCAGGGCGTGAATCAGCGGGGTCAGCGGCAATACGGCCAGCAGCGGCTGGACGGCGGCCGGGAACCGCTCGGTCGAGAAGAAAATCCCCGAGCCGATCCACATCGGCAGCATCACGGCATTCATCAGACCGGATACGGTCTCGATGGTCTGCGCCCGGCTGGCGACCAACAGCCCGATGCCGGAAAACTGAAAGGCACCCAACAGGATCAACAGCCCCAGCGGCCAATAGCCGCCTTGGCTGGTCACTCCGAACACCAGCCGCGAACCGACCAGCACCGTCAGCACCTCCGGGATGGTGAACAGCAAGCGGCTGGCCATCACGGCGGCCAGGAAGTGGCTGCGTTTCATGGGCGTGGCCAAGTACCGCTTGAGCAGCTTTCGCAGCCGCATGTCGACGATGGCAAAGCCGACGCCCCACATGCCGCCGCCCAGCAGGCCCATGCCCAACAGGCCGGGAACCAGGAAGTCGATGTAGCGGGCGCCGGGCTCGAGCGACGGGTGATCCACGACGGGGATCGCGTCCTGACGCTGGGCACCTCGCTGCAAGACATCGTCTGCCAGGTGCCGCGTCAGGACGCTGTTCGCCTGGGTCGGATCGAAGTAGTAGGCATGGCCCCCGGCCGCATCGGACGACGGGATGATGACCAACTCTGCGCGCCCCGTCCGCAACCTCGAATGAACCTCGTGCTGGTCGCACATCTGCAGGCGAAAGCGTCCGTCGCGTTCCAACGTTTGGCGGATTTGCTCGGCGGAACCGCTCGTCTGGATGGCGACCGCGAACGGGCCGACGGGTTGGTTGCGGAATGCGACGCCGAGCGTCAGCACCAGGATCAGCGGGAACACGTACACCCAGAAGATCGCCGACGGCTCGCGGCAGAACTCGCGGACCCGGGCCGCGATCAGGCTGAGAAAGGGGTGTCGGCGCGGCGGGGATGGCGGGGAATGCTCGCTCACGAACTGGCCTCCTCTGCGTGTTGCAGCGCTCGTCCGGTGAGCATCACGAACACGTCGTCCAGGCTGGCGTGCCGCGTCACCAGACTCGCCAACCGCCACCGCCGCTGTTCGAGCCGCTCGACCAGCGCCGGCAGGACCCGATGCGGCTCGGTCACCGACAGATGGAATGCGTCGGCCTCGTGACGGGAACTGACCACCGACGGCAGATCGCTCCAGAATTCGGCCGGCTGGCCTGCGCCTTCGCGGCAGGCCAGCGAGAACTCGACGACATGGTGGCCGCCCAGCCGCGCAATCAGTTCGCGGGGCGGCCCGCTGGCGATGATCCGGCCGTGGTCCACGATCGCCACCCGGTCGCACAGCCGTTCCGCCTCTTCCATGTAATGCGTCGTCACCAGCGTCGTGCGGCCTTGGCGGCGGCAATCGCCGAGGATCTCCCACAACTGGCGGCGGGAATGCGGGTCCAAGCCGGTGGTGGGCTCGTCCAAGAACAGCAGCGCCGGGTCGCCGATCAAGGCGGCGGCGATCGCCAGCCGCTGACGCTGGCCGCCCGACAGGTGCTTGATCCAGGCGTTGGATTTCTCTTCCAGCCCGACCCGCGAGATCGCTTCCCGCGGTTCCAGCCCGCGGGGATAGAAACTGCGGAACAGGGTGACGGTCTCGCGGACCGTCAGCTTGTCCGAAAACTGCGTCTCCTGCAGCGAGATACCGATTCGCTGGCGGATCTCCCGGCCTTGACGGCGCCAATTCATCCCCAGGACTTCGACCTCGCCGCCGCTCGCTTCCAGCAGCCCTTCAAGGATCTCGATGGTGGTCGTCTTGCCGGCGCCGTTGGGCCCCAGGACGCCGAAACACTCGCCCTCCTCGACAGACAAGTCGATCCCCCGCACCGCCTCGACAGGCGGTTTGCCGGGGTACGTTTTCTTCAGGTCCGTGCAACGAATGGCCAGGGGCATGTTACGGCGATCCCCCTTGCGTCGTGCCGCTCGACCACCGCCGAACGCGTTCGCCTTCAATCGCCCGCCGCCCGCTGTGCTCGAGCCCGGCTTTCCGCAGCGGCACCCGTTGCACCCGTTGCTGGTGGCGGCAATCTTCGGCCAGCCGCCGATGGACGCCGCTACAATCGCGGTGGAATACCCCGTCCAAGCTGCCGACCCACGCCTGCCGGACTCCGTGCGCGCGCAGGCTCTCGGCCAATGGCGGCAATTCGTCGCAAGGCGCCCGCCGAAACGGCCAGCGGGAAATATTGGCGTTCACGTCGATGATCAAAGACCGGCTCCTGAGGGCATCTTGCCCACATCTTGGCTCGGCTGGCTCTCGGGTCAGCGGCTGCAAGCGTTCGGCGGGTCGCTCGCCTGGTTCCAAGGCATTTTGGCCAGCACCATCCCCATCGCACACGAATCCGTGATGCCGGCAAACATCAGCCCCGCGCCCATGCCGGCGGGCACCAGCCAAACCCAGGGATAGAAATGGCTCAGCACCGCACCCACCAGGATCAAAAAGCCGGCCGTGATACGCACCTGACGTTCCAGGGACATGGTCTTCTTGCCGCGCACCACCGGCAAGCCGGCCTGGGCACACGCCAAGGTCCCTCCGTCGACGTTCATCAGCAAGGGAAAGCCCGCGGCCAGCAACTGCTCGCAGGCCTTGGCGCCCCGGCTGCCGCTGCGACAGATCACGTACAAGGGCCGATCCCCCGATTCGCCGCGCTGGGCCAGCAGTTCCGCTGGATTCAACCGGTCCAACGGCACGTTGCGGGCAAATTCGACATGCACTTCCCGGAACTCCGCCGGCGTGCGAACGTCGATCAAGTCGACGGGCTCGCCGCTCTTTCTTCGTTCTTCCAGTTCCGTTGGGGAAATCACGACCACGGGCATACAGAGACTCCTCCACCATTCCAGGTCTTTCGCTGTTTTCACAGGATGCGAAAACCGCCATGACCCCAGTGTACGGCAATCGGCCGCGGAAGCGTAGGCCACCTTATGGCATCCCGCCGCCGGCATTTCCAACAGCCCGCACGGGCGATCACCGCACGGCCGGACCTGCACGGGTTGCAGCCGTAGGCCGTGTACAGCACAATACACGGAATGTCCAGGAAACAGTTACCAGCCGAAGTAATTGCCGCGTCCCCGAAGCCGCCGCCGCTTCCTTCGGGGGATGTGCCGGAAGTCCTGGCAGCACCTGCCGCACCACCGGCGCCCGCTGCGCCGCCCCCGCTGCCGCCGCCTGCGGCGGCAATCGTCCCGCAAATCCCGGTCGAAAGCTCGCTGCCCGGCGTCGAACATACTTGGATCAAACGCTGGCCCGCGTATCAAGTTGGCCTGTGGATCATGGCGGCAGCCGTGGTCGGTGTGATTCCTGTGCTGTTGGACATGGTCGAACACACTCGGCAGAGCGGTTCCGCCGGCCTTTCCCGCTGGGCGCTGGCGCTGCTGTTGGCCAGCGGGTTGCAGGTCGTCTACGCCGTCTATCTGCTGCAGCTGCCCGATTGGGGCACGTTGCGAGTCGTCTCGGTGGTGATGCTCGTCTTTGCGGCCGCTTATGCCGCCCTGCTGGGAGCGCTGACACTGGCCGGGCGTCACAGCGAACTCGTGCTGTTCTTGGAACTGGGAGACAACTCGCCTCGGGGCCAGGCGCCCACGTGGTGCCTGGGGATGCTCGTCGTTTTCGGCCTGTTGGCCTACTTCAGCGGCCGCACCAGCATCCGCTGGCAGCGGACGTACTGGCGCGGAATTGGGCCGTAGCCCGGAGGCGCTGGGCCAATGCCACTTACTTTGAGCGGCAAGGCGCTAGCCGCCGGTGACGCTTGGCACGCTTTCCCGCGAAAAACCCGCGGCTAGCGCCTTGCGGCTCACAACGTCCGGGCTCAAAGTCGTCGCCGAGGAGATGCCATCCCTTGCCAACGCCGCCCGCCATCGGGTAGCTTGTTCGAATTGACTTTCCTTGGCAAACTCAGGCGAAAAAGGGTGCGGTGCAATGGCGAGTTCTGCGGGACGACGGTTTTCCATCGGGGTGGATTACGGGACCAACAGCGTGCGGGCGCTGGTTGTGGACGTGGCGGACGGGTCCGAGATCGGGACGTACGTCTACAACTATCCCAGCGGCGAGGCGGGAATTCTGCTGGATTCGCGAGATCCCAACCTGGCTCGCCAGAACCCGGCCGACTACATCGAAGGGTTCTACGTGTCGGTCAAGCGGGCGGTCAACGCGGCCAAGAAAGATCCGGGATTCAGCCCGGACAAGGTGGTTGGTATCGGCGTCGATACGACGGGGTCCACGCCGATTCCCGTGGACCAGGCGGGAATGCCGATCGCGATGCAGCCAGAGTTTCAGCAGGAACTGGCGGCCCATGCCTGGCTGTGGAAGGACCACACGGGGCACGCCGAGGCGGCCGAGATCACTGCCAAAGCAGCCGGGCATCCGGATCGGTACCTGAACAAGTGCGGCGGGACGTACTCCAGCGAATGGTTCTGGTCCAAGATCCTGCACTGCAAGCGTTCGGCCCCCAAGGTGTTCGCGGCCGCCTACGCTTGGGTCGAATTGGCCGACTTCATTCCGGCCTTCATCACCGGCGACACCAACCCGCACACACTTCGCCGCGGTGTCTGCGCCGCAGGCCACAAGGCCATGTACAACGATCTGTGGGGCGGGTTGCCCAGCGAGTCGTTCTTGGCGTCGCTGGATCCGGACCTCGTGAAAGTCCGCCAGCGGTACGCGGATCGCGCCGTGGCGGCTGATCAAAAAGCGGGCGAGTTGACGGCCGAGGCGGCCAAGAAAGTCGGTCTGGTGGCCGGGATCGCCGTGGCGGCAGGCGCGTTCGATGCTCACATGGGCGCCGTGGGCGCAGGGATCAAACCGGGCACGCTGGTGAAAATCATCGGCACCAGCACGTGCGATATGATGGTCGCGCCGCTGGACAAGCCGCTGCCCGACGTCCCGGGACTGTGCGGCATCGTGCCCGGGTCGATCCTGCCCGGCATGTATGGCCTGGAAGCCGGCCAGTCCGCCGTCGGTGATATCTTCAATTGGTTTGTCAGCTATCTGACGCCCGAGCGGTACACGGCCAAAGGCGATCCGCATGCAAACTTGACGCGCGAGGCCGCACGGCTGCTGCCGGGCGAGAGCGGCCTGCTGGCGCTGGACTGGAACAACGGCAACCGCACGATCCTGGTCGATCCGCTGCTGACCGGCCTGCTGGTCGGCCAGACCTTGCACACCTCGGCAGCCGAAGTCTACCGCACGCTGGTCGAGGCCACGGCGTTCGGGGCGCTGACGATCATCAACCGCTTCGAGGAATACGGCGTCAAGGTTCGGGAGGTGGTCAACTGTGGTGGGATCGCCGAAAAGAATCCGTTCGTGATGCAGATTTACGCCGACGTCTGCAACCGGCCGATGAAGATCAGCCGTTCGCCCCAGACATGCGCTTTGGGCGCCGCGATCTTCGGCGCCGTGGTCGGCGGAGCGTATAAGAAGGTCGAACAGGCCCAGCGCAAGATGACCGGCGTCAAGGAAACCGTGTACGCGCCGATCAAGAAGCACGCTCAGGTCTATGCCGCACTGTATCCGCTGTACAGGCGGCTGCACGATGCGTTTGGCGCCACGGGCAAACAGGAATCGTTGGAACGTGTCATGAAAGACCTGATTACGATCCGCAACCGCGTTCGGCGCGAGAAAGAGTAAAGGTCGCACAATCATGCTCGAAGACCTGAAAGACCGAGTCTGCCAAGCCAACGTGGATCTGGCTGCGTGCGGGCTGGTGACGCTGACCTGGGGCAACGTCAGCGGGATCAGCGCCGATCGCGAGCGCGTGGTGATCAAGCCCAGCGGCGTGCCTTACCAACGGCTGCGGTCGGCGGATATGGTCGTTGTCGACTTGGATGGCCGCGTGCTCGAAGGCGACTTGCGCCCCTCGTCGGATACGGCGACGCACGTGTTGCTGTACCGGCATTTTGCGGGCATCGGCGGGATTACGCACACGCACAGCCGCCACGCCACCATGTTCGCCCAAGCCCGCCGCGAGATCCCTTGCTTGGGGACGACGCACGCGGATCATTTCTTTGGCCCTGTCCCGGTGACTCGGCCGCTGACGAATGCCGAGGTCGATGCGGATTACGAAGCGAATACGGGCTCGGTCATCATCGAGCGGTTTGCCGATCTGGACCCGCGGGCGATGCCGGCGGTTCTGGTGGCCGGTCACGCACCGTTCACGTGGGGCAAAGACGCAGCGGATTCCCTGAAAAACGCGATCGCGCTCGAAGCGGTCGCCGAGATGGTCCTCGGCACGTGGCTGCTGAACCCCGACGCACTGCTGCTGGAAGACTATGTTCTGAACAAGCATTACCAACGCAAGCATGGGCCCAATGCGTACTATGGGCAGTAAAGGGAGCAATTCGATGGCCATCGACCTGAAATCACTCGAAGTCTGGTTCGTCACTGGCAGCCAGCATTTGTACGGCGAGGCGACGTTGAAACAAGTTGCCGAGCATTCCCAAATCATCGCCCAGTCGCTGGCGGAATCGGCCGAGATCCCGGTCAAGGTCGTCTTCAAGCCCGTCTTGACCACGCCGCAGGCGATTACCGACATCTGCCTGGAAGCGAACCAGGCCCCGAACTGCATCGGGTTGATCGCCTGGATGCATACGTTTTCGCCGGCCAAGATGTGGATCGGCGGCTTGCGGACGCTGCGCAAGCCGCTGGCGCACTTGCACACGCAGTTCAATCGCGACATCCCCTGGGCGACGATTGACATGGACTTTATGAACTTGAACCAGTCGGCGCACGGCTGCCGCGAGTTCGGGTTCCTGTGCAGCCGCATGCGATTGGCCCGCAAGGTCGTCGTGGGGCACTGGCAAGACCCCGAGGTGTTGGAGCGTCTGGGCGTTTGGGCTCGGGCGGCCTGCGCCTGGCACGACGCGCAAGGCGCCAAGATCGCTCGCTTGGGCGACAACATGCGCGAGGTGGCGGTGACGGAGGGCGACAAGGTCGAAGCACAAATCCGCCTGGGCTGGTCGGTCAACGGCTACGGCGTGGGGGATATCGCGGGATGCATCCAGGCCGTGACGGATGCCGATATCGACCGGCTGATGGACGATTATGACGTCCAGTACGACGTGGCGCCGCTGTTGCGCCCCGGCGGCGATGCGCGCCCGGCGCTGCGCGAAGCGGCGCGAATCGAGGCGGGCCTGCGAGCCTTTCTCCTGGCAGGCAACTTCAAAGCGTTCACCGACACGTTCGAGAACCTGCACGGACTGCGGCAACTGCCGGGCTTGGCCGTCCAGCGGCTGATGGCCGACGGCTATGGGTTCGGGGCCGAAGGCGATTGGAAGACGGCGGCGCTGGTGCGGGCCATGAAAGTCATGGCGGCCGGCCTGCCGGGCGGCACGTCGTTCATGGAGGACTATACCTACCACCTGGATCCCGCCGGGATGAAGGTCCTAGGCGCCCACATGCTCGAGGTCTGCTCGTCGATCGCTGCGGGCAGGCCGTCGCTGGAAATCCATCCGCTGGGCATCGGCGGCAAAGAAGATCCCGTCCGCCTGGTCTTTGACGCGGCCGCCGGGCCCGCGCTCAATGCCTCGCTCCTCGACCTGGGCAGCCGCTTCCGGCTGCTGGTCAACGAAGTGGACGTGGTTCCGCCGGTCCAGCCGCTGCCCAAGCTGCCGGTGGCGCGAGCGCTGTGGGCGCCGCGGCCCGACTTGAAGATGGCGGCCGCCGCGTGGATCCTGGCCGGCGGCGCGCACCATACGGGCTTTAGCCAAGCGCTGACCGCCGAGCACTTGGAAGACTATGCTGACATGGCCGGCATCGAGTTCCTGCGGATCGGCCAGGAGACGAAGCTGGCGGAATTCAAGAAGGAACTGCGTTGGAACGAAGCGTATTACCTGCTGGCGGGCGGATTTCAGTAGCAGCCTGGGGATCAATGCCCAGGCTTACCCTGGGGAGCATTACGCTCGTTGCACGTAATCGGTGATCGCGAATAACGTAACAGCAATGCCACCGGACAAGCCGGTGGCGTTTCGGAAAACCGGGCGGCTTTTTTACCAGCCGCACGAGGCGATTGGAATCTCTAACTTTTGCCACAAGGGCTTACATGAGCAACACCAATATGATTCGCGCGGCCCGTCTGCACGGGCCTGAAGATCTTCGTGTCGAGGATGTTCCCCATCCCGGCGATCCGCCACAGGGGCAGGTGCTGTTGCGCGTCGAGGTCGTCGGCATCTGCGGTTCGGATCTGCACACGTACCGGCACGCCCGGATCGGCGACACGCAACTGGCGGCTCCGCTGATCCTGGGTCACGAGTTCGCCGGGATCGTCGAACAGGCGGACGCGGATTGCCTGGACGGCCACGGGCATCCACTCTCCGCCGGCACTCGCGTCGCCGTCGATCCGGCTCAGCCTTGCGGCCGCTGCGAATGGTGCCTGCGCGGCGATCCAAACCTGTGTCCGCAGATCGTCTTCTGCGGCTTGTTCCCGCATGAGGGTGCTTTGCGTCCTTGGATGCACGTGCCGGCGGCATCTTGTTTTCCCGTGCCCGCCGGAATGGACGCGACGACCGCCATGATGCTGGAGCCGTTGGGCGTTGCGATCCACTCGTTGGACCTGGCCAAGGTCCGATTGGGCGAAAGTGTCGCGGTGATCGGCACCGGGCCGATCGGCTTGTGCTTGCTTCGGCTGTCCGCGGCGGCTGGCGGGGGACCGCTGTTCGCCGCCGACCGCTTGCCATGGCGAGTCCGCCTGGCGGCGGATTTCGGGCCCTCGACAGCGTACTGTACTCCGGACACGGATTTCGTCCAAGCCGTGCTGGAGGCCACGGGCGGCCGCGGTGTGGACGTGGCTTTCGAGGCGGCATCCGGGGGCGAAGCGTTGCAGCAGGCCGCGGACATCCTCGCGCCGGGCGGACGGCTGATTGCGGTCGGGGTCGACGAGGACGATCGATTTGTGCTGCGGCATTCGACCTTGCGCCGCAAAGGCCTGACGATCCGCATGGTCCGCCGCATGAAACACAGCTATGCCCGCGCGATCCACTTGGCCGAACATGGCCAGATCGACTTGCGCGCCTTGGTCTCGCACCACTATCCTTTGGAGCAAGCGCCCCAAGCGTTCGCCGCCAACGCCGCCTACCGCGAGGGCGTGGTCAAGGTGGCCGTGGATTGCCAGGTCTGATGTAGGCGTTCGAACCGACCCCCTTTCTCAGGAGACGATTTCATGTTCCATCGCCGTCGTTTTCTCGCTGCCGCCGCTGCCGCGGTGGCTGGATTTCAGATTGTCCCGCGCAGCGTGCTGCCGGGCGCCGACCAAGAGCCGCCCAGCCAGCGGCTGAATATCGCCGGTATCGGCGTCGGCGGTCAAGGCGGCGGGGTGTTGCGGCAACTGGCCGAACTGGGGCAGAACGTCGTCGCCCTGTGCGATGTGGACAGCCGGTACGCGGCCCGCGCCTTTCAGGCTTATCCCCAGGCGGAAACATTCCAGGACTATCGCGTCCTGCTGGACCGCCGCCGGGACATCGACGCCGTCGTGATTGCCACGCCGGACCACATGCATGCCCCCGTGACCGTGGCGGCGCTGCGGGCCGGCAAGCACGTGTACGTCGAAAAACCGATGGCGCACAGCATCGAAGAAGCCCGCGTCATGACGCGCGTTGCGCAGCAAACCGGTTTGGTAACCCAAGTCGGCAACGCGGGCCATGCGGGCGAAGGCTTGCGGCTGACGCGGGAGTGGATTCAAGGCGGCTTGATCGGTGCGGTTCGCGAAGTTCATTGTTGGAGCGACCGGCCCGGTACGTTTTGGAAACAGAACATGGAGCGTCCGACGGAAACGCCGCCCGTGCCGGACTCGCTGGACTGGAACCTGTGGCTGGGCGGCGCTCCGGAGCGGCCATATCATCCCGTGTACTGCCCGCGGGCTTGGCGCGGATGGTTCGATTTCGGCACCGGTGCGATGGGCGACATGGCGGTTCACAACATGGACCCGGCCTTCTACGCCCTGGACCTGGGCTTGCCCGTGATGGCCGAGGCTCAGACCAGCCAGCCGCTGATGCCCGAATCCTATCCAGCCTGGTCGATCATCACCTATCACTTCGCTGCGCGAGGCGACCAGCCGGCGGTCAAGGTTATTTGGTACGACGGTGGCAAGTTGCCGCCGCGTCCCGTCGAATTGGAACCGCATCGCCAACTGGCGGACAACGGGATCTACTTCGTCGGCGAGCGGGGCACGATCCTGGGCGGCGGCTGGTCGGGCACGCCGCGGCTGATTCCGGAAAGCCGCATGAAAGAAACGCAATTGCCGCCGAAATCCATCCCGCGGTCGATCGGCCACCACGCCGAATGGATCCGGGCTTGCCAGCAGCGAAAGCCGGAAGGGGCCCAAGCCGGGTTCGCCTATTCCGGACCCTACACCGAATCGCTGCTGGTGGGCAACCTGGCGCTGCAGTTGCAGAAGCCCATCGAGTGGGATGCGGCCGCCATGAAAGCCGTCAACGCGCCGGAAGCCGAGCCGCTGATCCGCAAAAAGTACCGGGCGGGCTTCGGAATCGAAGCCTGAAGGCTGGCAAACTTTTCCTGACCGTCGCGTCGCTCACGCGCGCGGCGGCACAGCTTAACAAGAGGAAAAATCCCGGGGCGAATCCTCTGCTCGGCCACGTTCCAGCAGGTATGTATTTACAGTTGTGGTTGACATGGGTGAAGCGAGGGGAAAAAGAGAGTCACGAACAGCGGACTTGCGAAACGGGAGGGCTGACATGCAAACACCACCGGGTATCGAACGCGGAGGAGCGGCGGGACAGACGCTCCTCCCAGGACGAGGAATCTTTGCGACCGCGCAGAAATAAGGATTCGAATTCCCGTAGGACGGATTGCCGATCCGTCCCACATTTTGAAATTGCACAGGTTATTTCTGCGCGAACACGTTGCGTTGCAGGACGTGAGGAAAGCGGTCAGAAGTACCGCGTGGAAGCGATCTCTCACCGCAGAAGGAGGTTTTTTCCGAGACGTTTTGGGGTTGGTCGATTCCCTTGTTCAAGACCCTCTTCGTCACACAGGCGTTGAGGGTCTTTTCTTTCTTTTGGAGCCGAGGGACGGATCAATCCAACGCGAACGGAAAATCGTTGGGGCCTTCCGACGTCACTTTGGCGCTCAGTTTCGATCTGCCCACCACCGAATAGTGCTCGGGGAACAGTTCGACCGTGCTCGGCGGCTGTTGGTCAGGCGGCACCATGGCCCCGGTCTCGCCGATCTTGTTGGCGGCATCAACCATCGCCTGATATTGGCTAGCCGAAATCCCGGGGGGCGGAACCTGTTTCGAGACGGTCACTTCGTACTCGCCCGCGATCACGCCTTTCGCGTCGGTCTCACCACCGAAGTGGGTCGTCAAAGTAAAACGCCCTTGGGCGTCGGTCTGGCCGATCGCAATCTCGCCCTTGGCGATGCTGCGGGAATCCCGGCTGAACATGACCGTAGCGCCCTCGACCGGTTGGCCCTGATAGGACACGGTCCCCGTGACCGTTTGGGTCGCCGGCAGTTTTGCGCCGCAGCCGCTGCAAGTCAGCAGCACCAGCAGGCCCGTCGCCAGCCAGCGGACGGTCGGACTCTTGGCCCGGATCTTCGGGCCCGCCAGTGACCGCTTCGTTGCGCCGGCGAGCCCGGTGGCGTCAGCCCCGGGGTTCTGATGGATCTTCGGGCCTGCCAGTGACTGCTTCGTTGCGCCACGGGCAGCTTGTTTCACGCGTCGTGCCTGATCAGCCATCGCATATTCTCCTCTCGACACTCAGACCTTCATCACAACTACCGTACGGACCTGGAACCGGCGCGACGCTCAAGGCACGCCAATCCCTTCCGCCCCATCCTTGCTGCCCAGGGCGCCCCACACCCCATACGGGCTCGGGCCGCCGATCGCCACCGTCGCCTCGGCCGCCGCCAGGTTGCCGGTGTCGATGGATTCGCTGATGAAACGGACGGAGGCATCTGCCAACAGAACGTGGACGCCGCCGGGGTGATAACTGCTGGCGCTGAACACCCCCCACGAGTCGCCCCAGTTGTCCACGGCACACGAGGGCGCGTTGGGCGGCAGGACGGTATTGAACCCCGTAAACGCCGGGAAGCCTTCGAACCACTGCACGCCTACGGCCCGGTCCTGCATGACCGACTGGGTCGGCAAGTACATCCCCTCACTCGCCGTCGCCAGGCAGGTGATCGGGCTGGTGTTGGTACCCCCGACATTATTGGCAAAGCTGCCGCGGATAATCCGTCGGTTGCTGACGCCAAAGGCTCGCTCGCCCATGATTACGGTGTTGCTGGTACCATCCGTGATCGAACTCATGTTGACCCTGGACTCGCGGGCAAACACGCCGCGATTGTCCAGGTTCCAATGCACGTTGGCGATCGAGTCTCCTACGCACACCGCGTAACTCCGCGGCCCCCAGGCGTTCGTGCCCCAGATGGGATGCGATGGGGCGGGGTTGGAAGGGCACAGGAAAGCCGCAAACTGCTCGACATAGGGTGGATAGTACGCGCGATCCCGAATGGGTCCCCAGGCGAGGATCGAAACGCCTCCGTATGTCCCCGGCTGGGACAGGATGTCGTAGACCGCACTCTGCTCCATAAACGGCAGGATGTGCATCAGCCCCGAGTTGCGCCCTTCGTTTCCCTGCGGATTGGTGTTTCGCGTGCCGCCGTTGGCCGCGTTCAATGGGGGGAAAAACTTGCGCACATCGTGATGATTGTGAAGCGCGACGCCGAACTGTTTCAAGTTGTTGCCGCACTGGGTCCGGCGGGCGGCCTCCCGCGCCGCTTGGATCGCCGGAAGCAATAGCGCTACCAGGATCCCAATAATCGCGATCACCACCAACAATTCCACCAACGTAAAGCCCCGCGAGTAACCAGGTGATTTCATGATACGAGTCCTCCAAGATGAGTTCTGGCGATACGAAACCAAGGGCCAGTTACCGGTCCTCCGTTTCGAGAATCAACCTGTGAAACTATCCGATTGGCAGCGAATGTCAAGCAGAAATACTGCGAATTTCCCAAGCGGCCCGGCGTGCTGGAACCAGCCGAGCAAGGAAGCGTCGTGGACCTGGAGCTGGGTGCGGCTCGGCGGAAGCTCCGGATTGAATGCCTCGCGCACGCCTGCCGGCCGCGAGACCGTCGCAGGGATTCGCCGCGGGTCAATCGCAGCGCAGATCAACAGAACTTTTCCAGCTCCAAAATCGGGCCAGGAGCGTGCCGCTGAACATGCAGCCAAAGGTGTAGATCGCCGGCGCGAGGGCGGTTTCGGGTCCAAAAAAATGAGTTGCCAGGACGGTGCCCAGGCCGGCGTTCTGCATGCCCACTTCCAGCACCAGGGCGCGTCGCATCGGCGGCGGCAGACGCATGGCCCAACCGCCCAGGAATCCCGCCAGGAACCCCAGGACGTTCAACGCCAGAAGCGCGAGCAACAACGAGGAATCGACTTGCGTCAAACGGTCGCGATTCTGGGCCACGACGACGGCGATGATCCATAGCACGCTCAGGTTGGCAATCGTCGCGCCAAAGCGTTGCGAGAGTTGTGCCCAACCGGCGAACGTGCGGCGCAGGAGATGCCCTGCGAGGACCGGAATCACCACCATCCAGGACAACTGCCACATCATCTGCAGTACGTCCAGCTGGATCCACCGCCGCAGGAACAGCCACAAGGCGGCGGGTACGACCAGCGGCGAAACCAGCGTGGCCAAGGCCGTCAAGCTGACCGAGTAACTCACGTTGCCGCGGGCGATCAGCGTCAGCACGTTCGAAGCCATCGCTCCGGGAACGCAGCCGGCCACCAGCACGCCGATCAACGCCGCGCCCTCTAGCTGAAACAGCCGAGCCAGCGCGTACGCGAGCAACGGCATGGCAAGATACTGGACGGTCGTGCCGCCCAGCACCGTCGGCCACCGCCGCGCTACCTGCCGGATTTCATCGGCCGGCAATAGCGATCCGATGGCCAACATGGTCACGGCAAACAGCACGTTCAAGCCGGCGGCGGTGGCCCGAAACGGATCCGGAATTTCGCCAAACCACGCCGGCCAGCCGAAGGCCAGCAGGCTGAGCAAGATCAGCCAAAGCAGGAGAAATCGTTGCAGCATGGTAGGGTACCCGGATCAACCCCGTCGAGAACTTGTCTGCCCCGAGGGCGCAAGAGCCGCAGTGTATCGGTGCGCTGGAACCTATGCAATGGAACGGCTGCAACCGGTTGTCGGGCGTCGGCTGCAAAATGTCTGCAAAATGTCTGTGCCTTGTGTGCCTTGTGGGTAAAGACAAAGGCGTTGTCCCACGCTACGATGAACGCGGGCCGGCGGCTATCACCGTGGAATGTCCGGCCAGCGACACGGCGCTAGCCGTCGGGATTGTGGAACGTCCGCCACCGGCAGCTAGCGCGATTCCGCTCGCTTGTTCTTCGAACGCTGCGAACTGTCTCCGGCACGACGCGGCTCACGAGATTTCCCAACTTTCACGGTTTGCCGTACACAAGGAACCTGATGATGAACCGACAATGGATAATTCGAGTGTCGAGTGTCAGCTTGCTGTGGGCCCTGCTGGGCGGCCATGCCTCCGCCGCAGAACTGCCGGCGCATGGTCGGCATGGGCTCTGGTATCGAGCGCCTGCTCGATCCTGGGAGACCGAGGCGCTGCCGATCGGCAACGGGCGGCTTGGGGGAATGGTCTTCGGCGGCGTCGACCGGGAGCGCCTCCAGTTCAACGAGGACAGCCTGTGGATCGGCGACGAGCACGATACGGGCTCGTACCAGGCCTTCGGCGACCTGTACCTCGAATTCGGCGACGGGACGAGTTCGCCCGGCGTTTCCAATCCCAGTGATCACGCGACCTCGCGAGGGCAGGAGGTCGACAAGACGATCGACGGGAACCCGCGCACCAAGTGGTGCATGGAGCACGGGGACCGCCCGGTGACCTGGCAGGCGACCCTGGCCGCGCCGCTCGATGAGCCATTGACCAGCTATACGCTAACCAGCGCCGACGACATGCCCAAACGCGATCCGCAGCAGTGGCAGTTGCTCGGCTCGAACGACGAGGTCCACTGGACGGTGCTCGACGAACAGCACCTGCCGGAATCATTCTCCCAGCGGCATCTGGCCAAGATCTTCACGTTCCAGAACGACAAGCCCTTCCGGTCCTATCGCTTCGTGTTTCAGCCGAGCGACAAGACCCATTTCCAGGTGGCCGAGATCGCCTTGAACGAAGCCGGTTCGGCGATCCGCACCGCGCTGAACCGCGGGGCAGACGAATCGTACATCCGCTGGCTGGACATCGGCCGCGCGGTCCACGAGGTTCGCTACTGCCGCGACGGCACGGCCTATCGCCGCACGGCTTTCTCCAGCGCTCCTGCCCAGGTGCTGGTCCTGCGTTTCGCCGCCGACCAGCCGGCGGCGCACACGGGCAAAATCTCGCTGACCGACATGCACCAGGCACAAATCGTGGCGCAGGATAACCGGATCACCTCGACCGGCTCGTTGGCCGGTTACGTTTATGGCGAAGGCAGCACCAGCGGAAGGACCGACCAATACAAAATTGCCCTGGACTACGAAGCCCAGTTGCTCGTACTGCACGAGGGCGGCACGCTCGAAGCCCGCGAGGGGTGCATCTTTTTCCAGGACTGCGATGCTCTGACGCTGTTGCTGGCCGCCGATACCGATTACGTCAATCGCCGCGAGCAGGGCTGGCGAGGCGAGCATCCCCGCGCCCGGCTCGCCGCGCAACTGGCCGCCGCGGCCGCCCAGCCGTTCGAGGCCCTGCTGGCCGAACACGTCGCCGATTATCAACGGCTGTTCGACCGTTTCTCCGTCGACTTGGGCGAGACCCCGGAAGCCATCCGCAGCTTGCCGACCGATCAGCGGCTCGCTCTATACAAGCAGGAACCCGCTGATCCGGATCTGGAAGAGCTGCTGTTCCAGTACGCCCGCTACATGATGATCAGCTGCTCGCGTCCGGGCAGCCTGCCGGCAAACCTGCAGGGACTGTGGAACCACAGCAACCGTCCGCCCTGGCGGAGCGACTATCACACAGACGTCAACATCCAGATGAACTACTGGTTCGTCGATCCGGCCAATCTGGCCGAGTGCTTCGAGCCGTTGGCCGAGTGGGTGTACTCGATCCGCGACGTCCGCCGCGACGAAACTCGCGAGGCCTTCGGCACCCGCGGCTGGATCTGCCACGCGGAGAATGGCGTGTTCGGCGGCTCGACCTGGAAATGGTCCAAAGGCGATGCCGCCTGGGTGGCCCAAAATCTGTGGGACCACTACGCCTTTGGCCGCGACCAGGAATACCTCCGCACCCGGGCCTATCCGATCTTCCGGGAACTGTGCGAGTTCTGGGTCGATCATCTCAAGCCGCTGCCCGACGGCACGCTGGTCTCGCCCGACGGTTTCTCTCCGGAGCACGGCCCGCACGAAGACGGCGTGTCGTTCGACCAGCAGCTGGTCTGGGACCTGTTCACCAATTACCTGGAGGCTTCCGAGGCGTTGGGAGTCGACGAGCCGTTTCGTCAGCAGATCGCTGCCATGCGCGACAAGTTGCTGGGGCCGAAGATCGGCCGCTGGGGTCAGCTCCAGGAGTGGATGGTCGATCGCGACGATCCCCAGGACCAGCATCGGCATCTGTCGCACATGATCGCGGTCCATCCCGGCCGTCAGATCTCGCCGCGGACCACGCCCGAGTTGGCCGAGGCCGCGCGGGTGTCCATGAACGCCCGCGGCGACGCCTCGACCGGCTGGAGCCGCGCCTGGAAGATCTCGATCTGGGCCCGGCTGCACGACGGCAACCGCGCCTACCGCATCCTCAGCAGCCTGCTCCAGAACATGATCTACCAGAACCTGTTCAATACGCACCCGCCGTTCCAGATCGACGGCAACTTCGGCTACGCCGCGGGCGTCTGCGAGATGCTCGTACAGTCGCACATGGGCGTGGTCGATCTGTTGCCCGCGCTGCCCGACGCCTGGGCCACCGGCAGCGTCCGCGGCATCCGGGCCCGCGGCGGATTGGAGATCGACATGGCGTGGCAGGACGGCCGCCTGGTCTCCGCGACCCTCCACGCCACCGCCGACGGCCGGCACACGCTCCGCGTCCCCCAAGGCCAAGCGATCGACGGCCCCGACACGCTCGAAGTACAGGCTGGCCAAAGGTACAGCCTGCGTTTCCAGTGAACCTGGAAAGCGAGGATCAGCAATGAGACTTGTCGCTCCTCGTCACACCGCCAACGGCGGAGGAAAGGACTACGGAATCATGAAACGCATGCTCCTCGTCACCGTTTTGATACTGGCTCCGTCGGCCGCGCTGGGCGCCGCCGAAGAACAGGCCCAATCGCGCCGGCCCAACATCATCTTTCTCCTCACCGACGATCAACGCGACAACACGCTCGGCGCGATGGGCCAGGCCTTCGTCAAGACGCCGAACCTCGATCGTTTCCTGCGCGACTCGGTGCGGTTCCGGAACACCTACATCGCCTCGCCGGTGTGTGCGCCAAGCCGCGTATCATTCTTCACCGGCATGCTCGAACGCGTGCATGGCGTCGGTTTCAGTTCGGCCTACGAGCTGACCGAGGCTCAATGGGAGCGCAGCTACCCCGCGCTGCTGCGGAAGGCGGGCTATCATACAGGTTTTGTCGGCAAGTTCGGCGTGGAGTACTACCGTTTCAAGGGCCGCGCGCCGGAGCAGTTCGATTTCTGGTGGGGACACGATGGCTGGACACGGTTTTTTCCGAAGGATGCGGACACGCCGAGCACTCGGCCCTACCACCATGCCGAAGAAGACCTCATTACGTTCGTCATGGGCGAGGCGATGACAAAGTTCCTCGACGGCCTGCCGGGGGACAAGCCCTTCTGCCTGTCCGTCAGCTTCAACGTGCCCCACGGATCGCAGACCACCTCGATGTACCCGGATTACCCCGAGTGGCACCAGATGAAGCGGCCGGCCAACGAGAACCCGAAGCTCCAAGGCAACCCGTTCTACGACACGCTGTACAGGGACGCCGGCATCCGGATCCCGGACGACACCGGCACCGATCCCTACCGGTTCATCCCGCAGTTCATCCTGGACCAGGACAAGGGACGGCGGAACCAGACCTACGTCTACGACTACGATCGCGCCACGTGCCTCGAGCACCACATCCGCTACTATCAGACCATCGCGGGGCTCGACCACGTCATCGGCAAACTCCTCGATGATCTGGCACACCGGGGGCTCGCGAAGGACACCGTGATTCTCTTCGCCAGCGATCACGGCCTGATCATGGGGGAATACGGTATGGGCGGCAAGGCGCTGCTGTACGATCTGTCGGCAAAGATCCCCTGTATCGTCCATGATCCTCGCCTGGCCGCCGACCTCCGGGGCCGTCAGCTTGACCACCTCGTATCCAGCCTCGACTATACCCGCACCATCCTCGATTATGCCGGCGTCGCCGCGCCCGAGTTCATGGACGGCGTCAGTCTCCGCCCGCTGGTCGAGGGCGAGGACGCGCCGTGGCGCGACGAACTGTTCCTGGAAAGCCTCTTCACGCTGCGCGACAATCCTTTTCAGGAAGGCATCCGGACCCAACGCTGGAAGTATATTCGCATGTACGATGGCGTCATGGGCTTTACCGAGCAGCATCTGGACTTTGCCCGCCGTTCGCCGGAATTCGAGATGCTGTTCGACCTGGAGGCCGACCCCGGCGAACGCACCAACTTGGCCAACGCCGACGAGCACCGCGATCTTGTCGCCGCCTTGCGAGGAAAATGCGCCGCACAATCGATCGCCATCAACCGGCGCCGCGAGGAGTTCAAGAAGCTGGTCGAAGTCCAACGCCGCTCCGCCCCCGCTCCGAAGAAGTCCGAGAATGTCAAGAAATGAAAGAGTCTTGGCGGCTTTGCCGCCGTGGCAACTTGCTTACCGCACTTCGATCGAGTCGATCGCGAATTGCACTCCCGGCTTGTTCACCGGATCGAAACGCAGCGACGTGATCACGCCGCGCCAAGTCCGCACGCCGCCGAGATCGACCACGTACTCGCGCAGCTGGCCGTCGCCCGTGACGGCAAAACGTGCGCTGTTCGCTTCGCTTTGTCCGGCCATGGTTGTGCCCCAGAACAGCTGGGGATGATCGTCGGCGTCGCTGCGCATCCGCACCACCAACGTTCGCAGGCGATCGGCTTCGATCATCACGCTCGGCGCTTGTAGTACAGGGTCGGAACCCGCGGACTGGCCGAGCAGCAGGCCGTCCGAAACTCGCACGCGGGCCACGCTGTTGTGCGTCCAGCCTTCCAGATCGCCGTCCTTGTCGAACGTCCACCGGGTCGTGGCCGGCTGAGGCGGAAAGTCATAGGGCCCGCGTCCGACGTCGGAGGGGATTACGTTGGGCGGCCAAGTGCCGGGATTACAGAACGCCTCGCGCATCTGGTTCAAGTCGTCGAAGCCGTACTCGGCGTACGGCTCGATATAGCTGCCTTCGCCCCATTCGTTCCAGGGACCGACGGCGACGATCTTCTTGCCCTGCCGCGCGGCATAGTCGGCTGCCTGGCGGCACAACTGTCCAAACAACTCGGGCGTCCGCCCCGAGATGACCCGCGCTTCGCTGCGATGCCACGGTTCCGACGCCCAGCCGGTATCGACGATGGGAAAATACTGCAAGCCCGCTGCCCGCTCGTCGGCCTGTTGCCAGACCTCGCCGGCCGTCTCGACCACTTTGTCAAAGCCGAAATACTTGCTGCCCGCGCGGCTTTCCGCCAGCTGAAAACCGTGGTACGAAGTGAACGCCTCGTAGCCTTCGGTTTTCAGCTGCTGGCAGGCCGCCACCGATTCATGGGAACTCATGGCCGCGAAATAGATTCCCGGCAAGCCGGCGTCGCGAGCCATCTGCTGGGACATCGCATACAACTCGGCCGCCTGCTCGCTGCCGCCCACGTCGTTGCGGATGTTGCGCGGCGCCCAAATGAACACCGCCGGCCGGCCGTCGATGCGATAGTACTCCGGCATTTTGAAATAGTGGTCGATCCAATACTGCGTGACGTTCCGCCAGTCCTCCCGCGAGTGCGTGTTGGGCGGGTTGTGGTTGGCCCACATCACGCACCACTGCAACTGCGAGCGGAAGCGGGCCTTCTGGTACGCTTCGTGCAGCCAGTGCTCCAAGTGCCGCTGGCCGCGAAGCCAGTACCAATCGACCATGAAAAACGTCACGCCGTGCTCGACGGCCCACTTGATCTGCCAGTCGGCGCATTCCGGATTCGACTCGTCATACCAGCCCAATACCGGTTTGCGTTTGGGGAAATCGAGGATCGGCTGCCAGCGGGACGGCGAACCCCAGCCTGGAAAGTAGAACACGCCCAGATCGACGTTCGCCTGGACCGGCTGCGGCGGCGGGATGTAGTCCGTCGTCGGAATCTGCGGTGACGGCGTAAACTCGATGGTCGCACGGCAACTTGTGGGTGGGGTTCCCGCCGCTTGCAGCTGCAGTTCAACCGTGGCCGGTCCGGGCTGCGACGCTTTGATCTGCCACGTGATCGTCTGCGGCAGCCACGGCGAGATGCGGTCGGCCTGCTGCCCGCCCGGCAACAACTGGACGCCGTCGGGCACGCGCAACGCAGCGACGATGTTTTCGGCCGTCTGGCCGCCCAGATTGCGAACCAGAGCGCTGACTTCGACCGGCCGCCCGACGCGATTCACCCCCGCGGTACTGCCCAGGAATTCCACTTCCAGTTCCGGCGCGCCCAGCGGCTGGTCGGCAATCTCCACCGACTTGACCCGGACCGTTACGCCGGCTTGATCCGTCGGTTGTAGACCGACCAGCACCAGGTCGTCGCGCCACACGGACAGCGATCCAAGGAAGATGTTGTAGGTGCGCATCTGACCGTCCGGCCGCAAACGAAACTCGACGTTGCCGCTGCCGTACCGCTTGCTGCTGGCACAGTGAATGCGTCCCGTCGTGCCGGCGGTGGCCGCCATTTGCAGCGAGAGCCAGCTGTTTTCCTGCGTGGCGACACGCAACGGCGGGCTCCAGAGGATCGTATCCGGGCTGTCGACGGCCCACTGCAGGGCCCCGTCTTGCACGGACGGCTCGCTGGTCGGCGGTTCCGTTTGCCAGCCGCCGGGCGACGTGGCGAATTGCCAAGCCTGCTCGTCGGAAACTGCGGCTTTGGCGCGATCCACGATCCGCAGACCGGCCCAATCGAAGCGGCCTTTATTCGGCGGATCGAAACGCAGGCGAACGATCTTCCCCGCGGCGTGCCAAAATGGCCGCAGCTGATAGACGTGAAACTGGCCGTCGCCGACGACGGCAAACGAGGCGTATTTCTCCTGGCTGAACCCGCCAAACTTGCCTTCCAGCGTCTCGGTCCAAAACAACTCCGCGCGACTCTCCTCCGTGCATCGCAAGGTGATTTCAATGCGCTGCGTCGGTGTTGCGGCGATCTCGAACACCGGTCCCAGCAGGATCGGATCCCAATCCGTGGCCCGCCCGCTGAACGCTCCGTCGCGAACCTGGACGTCGGCCAAATGGCCGCCCGCCACCCAGCCACGCAGATCGTTTTCAGTGTCGAACTGCCATTCGACAAGGACCTGCTCGGCGCTTTGAGCCGAGCCGGGTCGGGCAAGACCGACGGACCACAGGATGCAAACGGACAGGATCCACAAGACCGACTGTTTAAGCATGGGAGTCACCTCGCAGCTGAATCAGGAGAAAAAAAATCGACGATGGGCAGGAAGACATCGAGCCGCAATCCATGAAAGGTGACCCGGCAGAATCCGTGCTCCCGAAGTGAGTCGAACGCCTCGGAAACGGTCAACTCGCATTCGATATCCTGGAGCAGCCACAGGCATTCCGAGGGCTTGTCCGCCGCAAGAAACAAGGTCACATCCACGTCCAGCGTGCCCCGAGGTTCGCCCCAGAACCCCAGCGCGATGGCCCCGCCTAGTGCGTACTCTTGGCCACGGGCATCCAGTGCCGCCGCCAAATCGCGAGCTACATCACCTGCCGAAGGCAACACGTTATCGGCGGACATGGGCAGCGTGCCTCTTCAAAAAGTCGAGCGTCGAGGCCGGCCAAGGGGCTGGCAACGGATCGGGCAGGCCGGCGGCGCGGCGATGGGCCGCAATTTGTGCAACGGCTCGACACGCGGCCTGCAGCATCTGCCCACGTTCTTCCAGCGAGAGCTCCCGCAATCGCTGGAATTCCCGTTCATTGGCATCCTGTTGCGCTTGCGTCATGCGGTCGATAGGGAGAGAATCCGCGGACATGGGACATCGCCTCGCAGCCTGTCGTTTCCAGAGGGACCGGGCAAGCGGGCTGTTGATTCAAGCGTAATGACCGCCAGCTTGCCTGTCGTTTGGACCGAAAGCCAACGACTTGCGTCATTGGAAACATTGCTGGCAGTCCGTTCCTGCGGCGAATTCAACAGTTCACACGCCCGTCGCATTCTACCAGGATTGTACCCGGAATACGACCGCTTCGTCATCTGGCTTGGAAGTTCGAAATCCACAACCCGCGATTCGTTCCCAGGACTCGCGGCTGGGCCGTCTTGCAGGATGGCTTCCGACGAACCAAAATACCGTGAGGAGGATTTGAAACATGACGAGCTTAATGATCTTGTTGGCCTCGGCGGTGACGGCCGAGGCCGGACTGGCCTGGCAGGAAACACCGCATTCGCTGGCGCTGGTGCGCGGCGCACAGGTGGTCTGGCAATTCAACTACAAGCCGGAAGAGGGCAAGCCCTACTTCCATCCGGTTACGATCGACGGCGGGCCGCCCGTTACCAATCTGCGACCGGCGGACCACTATTGGCACCGGGCGCTGTGGTTCTCGTGGAAAAGTATCAACGGACTGGTCTATTGGGAAGAAGACCCCAAGACCGGCAAATCGCCGGGCGAGACCGAGGTGGTTGCGGTCAAGGCCACGCCGCGCCAGGACTACTCGGCGCGGTTCGAACTGGCGCTCCACTACCACCCGCCGGGCCAGCCGCCCGTGTTGACCGAACAGCGAACGGTGACGGTTAGCGCCCCGACGCCGACGGGCGCCTATCATATCGATTGGCTCAGTACGTTTACCGCGGGCGACGCCGCGGTGCTGCTGGATCGTACGCCGATCGCGGGCGAACCGAACGGCGTCAGCTGGGGTGGCTATGCGGGGTTGTCTCTGCGGTTGGCTCCGGAACTGCGGCCGTGGCAGTTTTCCGACAGCGATGGGGCCGTCAAAGAAGTGACAAAACAGGCCCGCTGGATCGCCTTCAGCGGACCCGCGCAGAACGGCGGGGCGGCCGCGATCATCGTGCTCGAACATCCCCGCAGTTTTCGACACCCGACAGCATGGTATTTGATCCAAGGCATGCCTTACTTCAGCCCGGCCATTCTGTACCGCAGCCCGCACACCCTGCCGGCCAACCAGAGCCTGACGCTCCAGTATCGGATCATGTTCCAGCCGACGGCAGTCGATCGCGAGGCCGTGGAACGAGAATGGCAAGCGTTTTCAACGGGCCAATAACGCCCGTTCGGCCCGGAGACTTTTCCGAACTGGTACCCAGTTATCGCCGCAAGCTGGCCATGCTCCTGTACTGATATCGGTCCTGGACGGGTTGGCAAACCGGCCTGCGTCCAGCCCCGTTCGGTTCTTTGCCGCTCAGGCCGATTTCGATTGCGACGGTTGCTGGACCGCGTGTTTCACGGCCACATAGGCCCGATGCGATTTGAGGCAGGTTTGCCGAAATGCCTCCGGCCAGGACACGCCGCCCAGCCGAAACACTTCGCGGCCGTCGCGGCGGAAGCTCAAATCTCCCGCGTCAAACCACGCTTGGCCCGGCAAAGCGTCGATTTCGATCGAATCGAAACCATCCAGATCGACGGCGTCGAAAACGATCGCGGTGATCGCTGTCTGGATGACGACCCGTCGGTTGGTGAGCGTATAGCGTCTTCCGATACTCGGCAAGATCCGGCAGAAGTACAGCGGCAGGGCAAGCGGGATGGACAGCAGGGCCAGCAGATTGCCCAGCCGCAAGATGTACACATCGGGCCAACGAAGGTCGCACAGTTTGCCGAGAAATCGGCCCAGGGAGAAAACGGCGATGGAAGGCCAAATGGTCATCACCGCGACTTCGTTCGATTCGGCGGGAACGACACCGGCGATAGCTCGTTTCATGCTTTGGGTTCCTTGATAGGTAAGGTTAGCGAACGAATCGAGAAACTTCCAGTCCTGCAGTTCGAACCGTGCGAAACGGCGAGCCGGGTCCCGTGTGCGAATGTTTTTATCAGAATCATTTTCGTTCCGACAGTTACGTCGCAACTTGTTTTCCTGTTGCGACTTGCCGCAGCACGGAGCATGGCGGCGAACCGCGAGCGTCACGATAATTTACGCGTATCTACCCAGCGGCCCTTGCGGACACATGGCGGCTCTGTTAAAGTCTGGAGCATTGAACAGCCGAGAATTGTCTGACCAACAGGGTTTGAAGAGTTCAGAAAAGTTTTTTTCAGGCCCTTGACAGTAGACAAGCATTGCGTAGAATTACGCGTCTCGTAGCGAGGGGAACCTGGCTGCATTTGATCTTTGAAAATTTGGTAGCGACCTTTCGAGTTTAGCTCGAGAACATGCTTTACAGGTCAACAGAAGCGTCTCGCGACCGAGACGCAAGTGGATGGTTTCAAGCCATCAATTGGTGTTTGCTCGTATCCGCTTTGGTGACGCAAGTTGCCGGAGTGGTTAAGCATAATTTAATTGAAGGGTTTGATCCTGGCTCAGAATGAACGTTGGCGGCGTGGATTAGGCATGCAAGTCGCGCGATAAATCGCTTTCGGGCGATGGAAAGCGGCGAAAGGGAGAGTAATGCGTGGGTACCTGCCCTCAGGACCGGGATAGCTGCGGGAAACTGCAGATAATACCGGATGATGTCTCCGGACCAAAGGTGTGATTCCGCCGGAGGAGGGGCCCACGTCCTATCAGCTAGTTGGCGAGGTAATGGCTCACCAAGGCTACGACGGGTACGGGGTGTGAGAGCATGCCCCCGCTCACTGGGACTGAGACACTGCCCAGACACCTACGGGTGGCTGCAGTCGAGAATCTTCCGCAATGGGCGAAAGCCTGACGGAGCGACGCCGCGTGCGGGATGAAGGCCTTCGGGTTGTAAACCGCTGTCAGTGGGGAGCAAATGCATAGGGGTTCTCCCCTGTGTTTGAGCGATCCGCAGAGGAAGCACAGGCTAAGTTCGTGCCAGCAGCCGCGGTAACACGAACTGTGCAAACGTTATTCGGAATCACTGGGCTTAAAGAGTTCGTAGGCGGCGCGTTAAGTCGGGTGTGAAATCCCTCGGCTCAACCGAGGAATTGCGCCCGAAACTGGCGTGCTTGAGTGAGATAGAGGTGAGCGGAACTGATGGTGGAGCGGTGAAATGCGTTGATATCATCAGGAACACCGGTGGCGAAAGCGGCTCACTGGGTCTCAACTGACGCTGAGGAACGAAAGCTAGGGTAGCGAACGGGATTAGATACCCCGGTAGTCCTAGCCGTAAACGATGAGCACTAGGTTGGGGGGACCTCCACATCCCCCCGGCCGTAGCGAAAGTGTTAAGTGCTCCGCCTGGGGAGTATGGTCGCAAGGCTGAAACTCAAAGGAATTGACGGGGGCTCACACAAGCGGTGGAGGATGTGGCTCAATTCGAGGCTACGCGAAGAACCTTATCCTGGTCTTGACATGTTTGGGAATCCCGCTGAAAGGCGGGAGTGCTTTTCGGAGAGCCCTTACACAGGTGCTGCATGGCTGTCGTCAGCTCGTGTCGTGAGATGTCGGGTTAAGTCCCTTAACGAGCGAAACCCTTGTCCTTAGTTGCCAGCGGGTCATGCCGGGGACTCTAGGGAGACTGCCGGTGTTAAACCGGAGGAAGGCGGGGATGACGTCAAGTCCTCATGGCCTTTATGACCAGGGCTGCACACGTCCTACAATGCGATGTACAAAGGGACGCAAGCTCGCGAGAGCAAGCAAATCCCAAAAAACATCGCTCAGTTCGGATTGCAGGCTGCAACTCGCCTGCATGAAGCTGGAATCGCTAGTAATCGCGGGTCAGCATACCGCGGTGAATGTGTTCCTGAGCCTTGTACACACCGCCCGTCAAGCCACGAAAGTGGGGAGGGCCCGAAGTCGCCAAGCTAACCCGCAAGGGAGGCAGGTGCCGAAGGTCAACTCCGCAATTGGGACTAAGTCGTAACAAGGTAGCCGTAGGGGAACCTGCGGCTGGATCACCTCCTTTCTAAGGATGATTTGTCAGGTCTCGGTAACGATACCTGACACACAGTGGACATGGTCTCGAGATAACCGAAAGGTCACGCCGAACGCAAGTTTGGCAGCTACTATTTGAAACCCGCCGGGGTGACCTGCCCCGGCGGGTTTTTTCGTTTCGAATACGGTGCTAGGTGCCTGTCCCCTTTTCAGCATCGTTGGGGGCGGATCTTTTGGCCGAAGGCCAAATCCACCGTAGCCTGGGGTATCACCCCAGGGGTGGATTTGGGTGATCCATTCTTGGCTGAAGGCCATATTCACCGTGTTTCGCAATGGATTTGAATATGGCTTTCAGCCAAAACGGTTCAAGCGTCGCCTGCACATGGGGGGGCTACCCCAGGCTGATGGTGGCATGCCTTCGGCCAAAAGCGGGCTGCCGCCCCACGCGGGTAACCTTACAACTGGCTAATCGCCTTCCTGCGTTTCTTTGGACGATACCAGAAAACACCAAAACCCAGATCGCCACTAGTTGTGCTGCCTGTCCTTTTCGGCTCTGGCCCTGGCGTTCGCCCCATACAACACGGCCCCAAACAATAATTCCGCCAGCAACCCGACCAGCCGCGAGACAATCGCACAGATCGTCGCTGCCAAAACCCCAAACGTCCCCGACAGCAGCGTCATCACCACGTATTCGCGAACCACGATGCCGCCCGGGACCATCGACAAGAATCCGGCGACCAGCGCCAAGGCGACACAACACGTGACGCGGGGCAAATGTTCCAATTCCACCGGTACCGTGACGATCGTGGGCAACGCACGCAAAGTGAGCCACAAGCTCAATCCCATCAGCCCCCAGCCAACAAAATTGACCAGCCAACCGAACAGCATCAGCCGCCAATCCAACCCGGCCAAGGCGTGCTCGATGTCGGGATTCACTTTCTTGACCCCCAACAGTTTCACTACCCGCCGAAAAATCGGGGGCACCGTGGGCCCGCCAATACAGATCATCATGCCAATGGCCAACACCAGCAGCCAGCCTTGGTCACGATACAGCACGGCGATAATCGCCGCTGCCACAAAGGCTCCCGCTGCCATCATCGTCAGCGTTTCGACAAACACCGCCGCCACCGCGATGGAGGTATCTACCCGCGGACTGCGGATCAATCCGCTGCGGATCACTACCACCAGCGCCTTGCCGGGAACATATTTCCCCAAGTGCCCAATGTAGTAAGCCCGCAACGATTCCAGCCAGCCCGGTCGCTGCCCCATCGCCTGCAACGTGCGATGCCAGAAAACCCAACACGGCGCGGTCGCTGCCAAATAAACGACGCCGGAAAACGCCAGCCAATGAAACTCGACTTGCCGCCAGGTGAATTGCTGGACCTGCAATTCGGCGAACGCTTTTCGCACGGTCTGCCAGATGCCGATGCCGACCAGCGTCAGCACGACCAGGCGAAACACGAGCTTGGCAATTCGGATCAACCCGGGTTTACCGGAAGGTGCATCGGAATTCAAGCGGCGGCTCCTGGAATCAATCCTCGTCTCCAGCGGCGGATGGCAAACGCGACGTCGGCAGGTTGAAGTGCTTGTAGATCGGCAAGTGGCGATAGTAGACTTCGAGCAGGTAGATGCTCAGACAGGTCGTATACAGCCGTCCGCCGTGGTGGCCCCAGCGATCGTTGTCCGGATCCCAGCTGCCCCGTTCCTTGCCGTCCTTGACTTGATTCTCCGGCACGACTTGCCGCATGACCTTGTTCCATGTGTCCCAATCACGCCCGCCCATGTGGTGCAAAACCTGGGTGGCGTAGTACCAGTAGTACAAATCCTGCTCGTTGTAATCGATCAGATTTTCCAGCAGATACTCCACGCCGGTCTGCAAGCGAGGATCGGTGTGCGTCCATCCCAAGTACTGGCGGCACAGCAGCGCTTCGGCCGTCATCGTCAGCGTCGGCTCGCCCCGGGCCTGGTAGCTGTACAAGCTGCCGTCGGGGGTCGCGCTGTCCAGGTATTTGGTGATTCCGTCCAGCGTTGGGCTCTGCACCGTCAATCCGGCCATCAAGCCGCTCTGCATGGCCATCACAAACCAGCCGGTTACCGACGTATCGCTGTCCTCGCGAGGCACGTATCGCCAGCCGCCTTGCGGCGATTGGATCCGCGAGGCGTAGTCCAGTGCTTTTTGCGCTGGCTGGCGATAACGAGGATCTTTCGTCATGCCGTACAGTTCACACAAGACGATGGTGGCTTGGGCCTGCGAATACAGGCGGTGGTTAAAGCTGCCCTCGTTGAACATGTTGCCGTCCTGGTCCTGCATCCGGACCAGCGCCTCGACGCCCTTTTCTACGCTCCGCTGATGCTTGCCCGCCTTGTGCGTGTTTCCATTTCCCTGCAGGGCGAGCAGGGCCATGGCGGTAGCCGCCAGAGCGTTTTCGTTGCCGCCGCCGTCCGCATAAGGTCCCTTCAGGCTCCACAGCCCCGTCCGGGTGTTCTGTTGCTTGACCAGCCATTCCAGCCCCAGCTGCACCGCAGCCTCGGTCGTGGCCGTCCCGCCGTACGCTCCCAATAAGGCTTCCTTGGCACCCTTTTCTCGTCCCGTCAGGGCCAGTCCGATGGACGGCGCGAGGATATCGCTGACCGCGACCAGGCCGTCCAGGCTCAGGTCCAATTGCGGGGGAGCGGCGAACGGATCGGTGACTTGCAGCAGATCCTGGGACAGCACCGGATCGACGATGTCGGGCATGTCCAGCTTGGCGAAGTCCTGCAGAATATCCTCTTCCAGCTGGATACCTTCATCCTCCGCGTAGATCGCCTCGATTTGCACGCGGTTTTCCTGGTTGGCCGCCAGGTACAGGACGCCCATCAGGATCAGCGCGATCATATGCACGACGCCGCTGACCAGCCACGGCGGCGCCGCGCGGACTGCCTTGGCCGTAACTTCCGGCGGCGGTTCCTCTTCGCCGCTGTCGGTCCGAATCCGGGGTACTCCGAGGATCCCTGTGCCCGAGGCGGCCGGAGCGAGAATCGGTTTAGCTGCCGCGGCCGCGGGAACCAGCGGTATCGCCGCCGCAACCGTCGCCACCGACGCGGCCACCGCCACCGGCTCGGCCCGCGAGGCTACCGCTCGCCGCTGGGATGCGGCAGCCACCGTTGCGGGCGGCGGACCGTTGATCGGCATCGTGTTGCTGGAGAGCGAGTTGGCGGGTCGAGCGGTTGGCGGCTGGAGGGGGACAGGTTGAGCCGCAGGGAGCGGCTGGGCAACGGGCATCGCCGGACTTTGGGGAACCTGCGGAATCTGCTCGTGTCCGGCCGTCATCGAAAGAAACTCCTTGTCGGCACTCGCAGTCCTGCGAGATTCGCCATCCAGGTTGGCGGGTTGTTGATTGGGTCGCAGAAACGGGCTTGCCGCCTATTCTGTTTCCAACGACGTAGGTCGTGTTGGTCTTCGATTCCAATGACGGGCGAGCTGCCTGTCACGACGCCGAAATCAACAGCCCGCTGGGAAAGCGGCCAAGGTTTTCCCATGTGCAAAGAGTCAAAGCCCCTTTTTCTTCGAACGATAGTCGCAAGTCTACCAGCCTGGAAACCTTGCGCCAAGGAAAGAAGTCCTTAGCCAATAAAAACTTAGGTCACCCCCTCGACATTCGCGGCCGACGCGTTAGAATATTGCCAACACTGACGCGGGGTGGAGCAGCCCGGTAGCTCGCGAGGCTCATAACCTCGAGGTCGCAGGTTCGAATCCTGTCCCCGCAACTGGTTTTGGCGGTAGCGAACCCCGGCTACCGCAGGGTTATACCAAAGGCCGACGTCGCCAGACGCCGGCCTTTTTGCGTTTTATCGCCAGTTCTGGCAAGGGTTTACGACGACGCGGCGAGTCTCTGATGCGCGGCCCCGGACTGCGGCGCGACGTCCGGCGGGCGATCCGGCGACGCCCCGGGCGGCCAATTTCGGCCAGAACTCTCTGGAGTCTCGGACTCTCGCGCCGTCCGGGTTAACGGCTGTTGCGAGCGCTCAATCGCTCGCGACCGCCTGTACGCGACCAGATGATCAGACCAGTTCAATGCAAACACCGCGATGGTCGGAGAGCCCATTAGGATCCCACGGTTCGACCGCCGTGACGCGGTTGACGCTGCTCTTCCTGACGCAAATGTGATCGATCAGGTGTTTCTTCTGCAGTTTCCCGATCTTCACGAAATTCTCTTCGGTAACGCAAGCAAGGCGTGCCGCATTCAAAGCGTCCGTGAGCAACTGGCGTCCTGTCTCCGTGCCGTAATACGGGACTCCGTCACGATTCTGATTGAAGTCGCCACCGATCACGATCTCGTGGTCCGGGTATTCCTGCGTCAAACGAAGCCAATCCTGTGCATAGCCTTGGATAAAGCGATAATGCTCATGCCATTTGGGTGAGTTGCCGTCCGGTCCCCGATAGCCGTCCCACGGAATGATGCAACCGTAAACGATCAGTTTGCGTTCCGGATGCATGACTTCCACACACACGGCTTCCCCGCGGTCGTAAGTGGGAATGGGATCACTGGTCGGCCAACGACTCCAGATCGTCGCACAGGCCTCAGTTGGGCGCGGTTTTTTCCGCGGCGAGAGTTCGGTTGAGGCCGAGTAGTGCGTCTCATTCAGGCCAACGGATTCGTCCGTCTCCGTCAGAATCCAGATGTCTGCGTCCACTTCAGCGATCTTGGCCAGTCGCCCTGCATTTTTCGGATGACCGGCTTTTGGGCGTTGCAGATTCCATGTTGCAATTCTCATACTGCTATCTCCAGGAGGATCGGGGCGATTTGCACCATTCTAGCCAAAGACTCCGTGGCCACGTCGCGATATCCTGCGCGACTGGGACCACCAAGGCGAGTTCCGCTCGCGGACGCGACACGGGCGAACGTGTGGCCACGTGGGCGGGATTCGGGCATGCCCTAAACCGCCAAGGTTTTTGGCGGCCCGTTACCGATGCGAACCCGCGCATGGTAGCTCGATGAGTGGTTCTCCGCCCGAGAGGTCGAGGTAGAACGCTCGCTCGTAGGCATGTTGGCGCTCGCACACGAACTGAGCCAGACGCGGAAGCAGGAATTCTCGGACCGTTCCGATGGCGGGATGCCGGCTCCATATCAGAAGCCAGGTCGGCATCGAAACGTCGTGCAGTAGCTTGGGGCCAACGTGGGCTTCAAGCAGCGCGGGAATGTCATCGTCAGGAACCAACATGGTGCTCTGCGAACCAAATACGATCAGAGGCTCGTCTGGATGTTGAAGACGCGGATCGTCTTCCAAGTCGGCTTCGCGCACGATCACGCTGCGAATCACATCGCTGATCTGAGGCGGCATCGTCACAACGATAGTTGTGCAAGACCCCTTCAAGTACTCGTTCAACGCCTTGCCTATTGCCTGACCACAGCGGCCGGGACGCAGTTTCTCGGCGTAGTCGTCCAAAAAGAAGATCTGAACCCAACGATTCCGAGTGCATTCACCCATTTCGAGCTGCGCCAGGATTTGCCGCCGAAGCGATGAGAGTATCTCGTCCTTTTCATACCGACGCGGGGGCGTCAGTTCAGTCAGTTCGATTCCCGTGCAGACCTCTCCGTTGTTGAACAGCGCATCCGGCGGATCGCTGGGATTTGACCGCAAGCCGTCAAATCGAATGTTCCCGGCGTGCTGAAGCGTCTTCAGGAGGATCTCCGACACCGCGCATTCCAGAAGACGCTTATCGCTTCGTGGAAGCCGAAGGGAGGACGGCACGAGTTTCATGGTGCCGACCATTGATGCCAGATCTATGGAAACGATCGCCTTCTTGGTCATGGTGCCCTCAGCTCGTGCCAGTTCTATGATCTCGGAGACGGCTTCTAGGTCTCGGCCCACCAGTCGCCGAGAAACAGGCCTCGCGTGCCGCGGCGTTCAGAGCCGAACCACCATCCTCGTACCAGCTTATAGGCAGTGATTCTGCTGTGAAAGGCGTCGTGTTGGCCTAGACCAGCCAGTCCATCTTCCGCTCCGGGGCATAGCGGAAAGTCAGACCGGAATCGATGGCCGCATCCAGGTGCCGGCCCAACGACGTGTGGCTCTTGCCGATCCTTTCGATGTCGCGTGAGACCGCCATCGACACCGACTTCCAGACTTTTTCAATGTCGAACTGGGCTCGCGATCGTCCGCCGAGGCCGGTAGCGCTGGCGGCGATCATCGGGATCGGCGGTCTGCTAGTAACGATCGCGGGGGCAGCAAACCTGGCGGCCGTGGCGTTCAGCGGGGCAGCCATGCTATGGGGCGGCGTGACGGGCGTGCTGGCCGCGGTCGGCACAGCGATCGGGGTGATCCTTTCTCCGCTGGGTCTGCTGGTCACAGGGGTGGTGGCTGCAGCCGGAGCCTGGCTGCACTTCAGCGGCGTGGGCGGACAGGCCATTCGGTGGCTGCAGGCGCGATTCGCCGAACTGAAAGCGTTTGTCCAGCGGGTGGCGGGCGGCATGTACGAGGCGCTGCAGGCCGGCAATCTGCGGGGCGCTGCGGACATTCTGTGGGCGGCGCTCAAGGTCGCCTTCCACCGCGGTGTGGAAAGCCTGGGGGCCATCTGGCAGCGGTTGACCGGGCTGCTGCAGCCTGTGTTCACCTGGATCGAGACCGGCTGGAATGGCGTGGTCGGTTTCATTGGCGGCGTCTGGGCCCAGCTGCCGGACATGATCACCGGCCCGTTGGCCGCGGTGGGCCAGTTCTTTGGGCAGTTGTTCGGCGGTCTGCTGTCGATCGCCGGCACGGCCTTGCAAGGCATCTACAACGCGGTTCTTGAGGGGGACTGGGAAGCGGCCGGCCAGATCGTGATGAGCGGGCTGGAAGCGGCCTGGCTCGCCGGCGTGGCCAAGTTGACACAGATCTGGCAGGGCTTCAAGTCCGCGGTGATCGAGGCGTTCGCCGGCGTGGTGATCGCTGTCCACAAGATGTGGTCCGGGATGATCGATGGGCTGTCCAAGACGCTGTTGGATCTGGCAGCTCAGGACGGGGCTGTCGGCGCTGTGGCCCGCAAGCTGGTCGGCGTGGACATGCGGGCCGAAGATACCAAGGCCCAGCAGATGGAGATGCAGCGGCGGGACGTCGCCAAGCGCAACCTGGAATGGACCATCGGCCAGTGGCAAGGAGAGCTGTCGGTGGCGACCGAGTCCGGAGACACGGCCCGCGTCGAGCAGCTGACGGCCGCCATCGCCCAGGCCGAACAGGAACTGGCGGGGCTGTCGGGACCATTCGCCTCGGCCACCGAGCAAGCCAAGCAGATCGTCGACGAGGCCACACGCGACGCCCAGGACGCCGTTGGGGCGTACTGGGGCGGGATTGCGGGCGACGCTCGCCAATCGGCCGACGACGCGATAGACGCCGCACGTGGGGCCGCGGACGAGGCCCGTCAGAAGCTCGAAGGATTGGCTGAGACGCCGGATCTGCCGGACGGCAAGTCGCCGTTGCAGAAGGCTCGCGAGGAACTCGAGGCCGCGATGGCGGCGGTCAAGCAGCAGCAGGGGACCTTCGACGCCGAGTCTGCCCAGCAACGGATGGACAAAGCGGGCCGCGGGATGGGGGCTGTGTTGCCGGGGTCCGCCGATGCGATGGCGGCCGAGACGGCCGGCACCTTCAACGCGGCGGCGATCCGCGGGCTGGGGGCCGATAGCCTGGCACAGCGCACAGCCCGGGGCATCGAGCAAGTCGCCAAGAACACCGGGGAACTGGTCAGGCAGGGACGTGATGGATACCCGGCGTTTGGGTAAGAGGAAGCCGATATGACGATCGCAATCATCGAACGACCGCAAAGTCGCGAGAGCGAAGTTGGCGAACAGAAGTCGTATGTCGAGCGGGTCTACACGGCCACCGGCAGCGATGACGATTCGGCCATCCATGCGGCCGTCGCCGGGATGCTGCCCGCCACCTATCTTGGCTTACCGATTGCCAGCTACCGCATCTCGCCGATCGGCAACGGCAACTGGGACGTGGTGGCTCGTTACGATTCCCGCGAACCGGTCGAATCGTCATCGTCCTATACCTTCGACACGGGCGGCGGGACACAGCACATCACGCAGAGTCTGCAGACGGTCCAGGCAAAGTCCGCCGGCGGTGGGACCGCTCCCGATTTCCAGGGGGCCATCGGCGTGACCACGGACAGCGTCGAAGGCGCTGACGTCACAATCCCGGTCTACAACTTCACCGAGACGCACATGTTCTTCGATGCGGTGGTAGACCAAGCCTATAAGCTGACGCTGTTCAACCTGACGGGCCGCACGAACAACGCGGCGTTCAAGGGGTTTGCCGCGGGCGAGGTGCTGTTCCTCGGGGCCTCGGGTTCCAAACGGGGCAGCAACTTGTGGGAGATCACCTTCCGCTTCGCTGCCAGCCCGAATGTCAGCGGACTTACCGTGGGCAGCATCACGGGGATCGCCAAGAGCGGCTGGGACTATCTGTGGGTGCGATACGCCGACGCGGAAGATCAGAAAGTGCTCGTCAAGCAGCCTATTGCGGTCTACGTCGAGCGGGTCTATGAGAGCGGGAATTTTGCGGGCCTGGGGATCGGAACTTAGGGAGCCGTGCCGGTGAGCGACATCTGGAAGAAAGCGCGACCAGGCCAGCGGCTGGAGATCCCCGCGGCGACGTTCAACGCCTGGGTCGATGCGGCCCGGGCCGAGCGGAACCGGCAGCACGACGTCATCCAGGACGCCGGTGTGGAAAATCGGCAGACGACCATTGTCAAAATCAAGAATGCCAGTGGGGCGGATCAAGATCGGTTCGCGGTCCTGGCCCTGTCGGACCCGATCATCACGGCAGCGGACAACGTCCAGGAGTTCAAGAACCGGCCGAACTTCACAGGCGTGGCTCCCGCCGATCCGACCAAGTGCAAGACTTGGTGCGTGCTGCTGGAGCCGCTGAAGGACGGGGCCATCGGCCGGGCGATCCTGGCAGGCGTGACGCCCGTGAAGATCAATGTGATCCGGGAGGATGATCGGTTCGCGGACATCGAGGTCGGCGCCACGGCCAACCTGCGAAGCGTGCCGTTCGGGACGGCCCGCATTCTATGGAAGGAAAGCGGTGCGGGCACTAAGTGGGCGGTGATCCGCCTGGGCGATCGGCCGAGGTTCGCCATCTTCCAACTGGCGGGAACCTGGGAACCGGCCGCCGAGGCCAGCAGCTGGATGAAGATGACCGGTTGCAAGCCGGTGTTCTTTTCCACGGGGACCAGTAACTACGCGGTAGACAACTCCGAACCCACGGAGACCGTCTGGCACGTCACGGGCTATCCGGGGATCAGTCGGACCAACATGAAAGCGGCACATGCCGCCGACGGCGTGGCGCCGGTCAAGTATGGCTGCGGCGATTGGGTCTGGTGCCATTGGAATGACCAGGATTGCCGGTGGCAGGTATTGGGCGACTACGAGGACATCTGGCGGTTCGAGCTGACCGGGGAACTCAAGTGCAACGGCGTGGCCAATGCCCAAGTGGTGGTCAACGATCAGCTCATCTCGCTGAACATCCAGGTGTGGGATTCGCTGAAGCTGACGGCGCTGCTGCCGGGGCAGAAGGCCGAATCGCGGGTTCGGGGGGCGGCCAAGTATTGGGCCGATTCCTGCCGTTGGGAAGTGATCGCCATCGGCGGCAAGTGTCCCAGTTCCAGCAGCCCATCCAGCGACAGCAGCTCGTCGAGTCCCAGTTCATCGTCGAGCCCGCCGTCCAGTTCGCCATCCAGTTCGCCGTCGAGTAGCCCGCCGCCTTCGAGCAGTCCCAGCAGCAGCCCGCCGCCCGTCTGTGACTATACGGGTTCGATCACCCTGGGCAGCGGCGTGCTGTACCGCTCTGGCAACAATGTCTGCCAATCGTTGGTCACGCTGGTGTTTCGACAGGGCCAGCTCTGTAGCATCGCGGCTGCCGGCACGTCCTGTGCGGACGTCTGCAATTGCGGGTCCAGCAGCAGTTCGAGCGTGCCGTCGTCTTCGCCGTCGAGTAGCCCGTCGTCGAGTTCGCCATCTTCCAGTCCGCCGTCTTCGGGATCGTCGCCGTCGAGTTCGCCGTCGTCCAGCCCGCCGCCATCGAGCAGTCCGCCGCCGAGCGACTCGAGTCTTTCGAGCGTGCCCAGCTCGCCGCCGAGTAGTTCGCCGCCACCACCGCCGCCCAGCAGTTCTCCCAGCAGCCCCGTCTGCGTGGGCCAATGCACGTGGGTGGCTGAGGATGATACCAGCCAACAAAGTAGTCCATCGCCGTCAAGCGGCAGCTCCCCGCCAGCTTCGAGCGTCCCAAGCTCCGGCACGTCCAGCGGCGGCCCGTACACTTGCGGCGGCACGTGTTTCTACATGTGGGACCCGTTCGGCAGTGGGGCCGGTTGGGAATTGTGGGACGGCACCCAGTGCAACCCGACCCAAGGCGACGGAATCTGCTACTGCGCGCCACCCAATTACGGCGGATCTTACGCGGGCGAAATCGGCTACGGCACCTGCACCGACCAGCCGCCACAGCCATCCAGCAGCGGAGACCCGGCGTGCTGGGGCGAATGCGATTATTACTGGAGCACCGCCATGTCACCGGCCCAATGGGTCTTGAGTGGCAGCACCTGCCAACCGGGCGTCTCCCCAGTGCCCTACGGCCGTTTCTGCGAGTGCCAACCGCCGCTGTGGGGCGGCAATTATCACGGAGAAGTCAGCGTAGGAACTTGTGAGGCAAACTGATGGCCCTGCGATGGAGAAAAGTCCAAGCCTGCCCCGACGTCCCAGGGTGCGATTGCCCCGAGCCGTCGAGCCCGCCGGCGTTCGTCGGCCAGACGGCCAATACCGACTGTGGCCAGTCGTCCAGTTCGCCCCGAAGCTCGTCGTCCAGCAGCGGTTCGCCGAGCAGCCCGTCCAGCGGCGAGTGCCTCGTCGGGACGCCGCCCCAGCCATGCACGGGCACGTGTACCTGGACCACGAACAATCCCTACGCGGGGGCCTTGAAGTGGGTCCAGCAGAGCAGCGGCTGCAGTCCTGACGGGTACCCATGCCTGTGCGAGTTCCCGTCGAGACCGCCAGAATTCGTCGGCGACACAACGACGTCCAATTGCGGCTGTTGCCAGGGCTGCCAGTGGATTTGGAACCCATACCCCTTCGAGTACTGGTCCAAGGATCCTGACTCCGATTTCTGCCATCCAGCTGCAGTCGACTGTGGCGGCGATTGCCCGGCGCCAACGCATCATCCGGGCTATGACCAAATCATCCCCTCCGTGATCACTGCTTGCGGCGGGACCGTACCGAGCGTCGGCAGTTCGGCTGCCGCTTCGAGTCCTTCGAGTTTCTAGGAGACATCGTTCATGGAACCGTGTGTTCACCTTCAATCCGAATTGTGCCGGATCGCCAGCGAACTGGCCGGACGCGATGTCCGCCCCCACGTTACGGCCTGCGAGTTCTGTACGCACAAGGCAGACCTGCCGCGGGCCATCAATCGGGTCACCGTGTCGATCGCTTTGAGCGAGTGCATGCGGAGCGAGGACATCGCAGGGGCCAACCGCCTGAAGCAGACTTATGGAACGCTGCTGAGGACGCCTCACCAGGGCGTCTCGCGGGCGGAACAGGTCCACCGGGGTCATGGACCGGGCACCGAGCTGCACAAGCTGCTGGCCTCGCTGGGCATCCAGGAACAGGAAAACTGCCAGTGCCTGACACGGGCCCTGCAAATGAACGCCTGGGGACCGGCCGGCTGCCGTGAACATCGCGACGAGATCCTGGCCTGGATGCGGGAAGGACAGGACCGCTTCGGCTGGCGGGACAAGCTGACGGCCGCCACGCGGGCGGTGACCACAGGCTTGGCGTTCCGCTTGAACCCGCTCGATCCGTTTCCGGGCATTCTGGACGAGTCGATTCGCCGGGCGGAAGTTGCAGCGAAGCGAAACGGCAATGTTCACAAGGCGGCCGAGTTCGGGGCGTTGGTGGGACCAGTCGCCCAGCTGCGGCCTCAGAAACTGATCCTCAAATGCAATCTGTGTCCAGGCGACATCCTGACGCTCACAGCGGCGGTCGAATCCCTGCACCGGACCTATCCGGGGCAGTATCTGACCGACGTGCGGACGCCCGCCAAGGAGATCTGGACGGCCAATCCCCATGTGACCACGATTCTCGACAGCGAACCAGGCGTGCGGGTGATCGACATGCACTACCCCTCGATCAACCGCTGCAACCAGGAGTCCGTTCCGTTCCTGGGCGGCTACACCGAATACCTAGCCGAGCAGCTGATGCGGCCCTTGCGGCTGCAGACGAACCGGCCACATATATATATGTCTGCCGCGGAACTGGCCCAACCGCCACAGATCGACGGGCCGTATTGGATCGTAAATGCTGGCATCAAAAGGGATTACACGTGCAAAGCTTGGCCTATTGAGCACTACCAGGAGGTCGTCGACCGTACGGCCGGCAGGATCCGGTGGGTGCAGATCGGGCTGCGGGAACACGAACATCCGCCGCTGCGGGGCGTCACGTCGCTGTTGGATTCCGGCCCGCCGTTGCGGGAACTAATCCGCCTGGCGTACCACGCCCAGGGTGGACTGGGACCCGTGACGTTCTTGCAGCACTTGTGTGCCGCTTGGGAGAAACCGTACGTGTGCCTGGTCGGCGGTCGGGAGCCGACCACCTGGGTCCAGTACCCGTACCAGCACACACTCCACACCGTCGGCCAGCTGGACTGCTGCCGGCCGTATTCCTGCTGGCGTGCTCGAGTCGTGCCC